>Ga0209775_1000045_pt1 | contig 85158 bp, 49 predicted proteins | sample SaaInlV_135m_DNA_FD_184661 | JGI IMG/M metagenome (GOLD analysis project Ga0209775, IMG submission 184661) | Marine microbial communities from expanding oxygen minimum zones in the Saanich Inlet - SI072_LV_135m_DNA (SPAdes) (version 2) | ecosystem: Environmental > Aquatic > Marine > Intertidal... | reverse complement strand
CATAGATCACAGGCTTGACCGTCCGTTGGGCAGAGCCAATTGCTGCCAATGATATGAGGGTTAAGATGAAAATTCTGTATTTCATAATTTGCTCCTTATCCAATATGATGCATTTCTTTATTTGACATAATGTTGAGCCCAACTCTTTCTAATAATGTTTCAGAAACCGTGGCTCTTGCCACTGTTTTGGCAGGAATAGCTCTGACTGAAGTGGGCGTCATCCAGGATGTCAACTTTGCCACTCCCATAACCATTTTTTCTCCCAATCGAAATTCATTTCGTTCTCCTAACAACAATGATGGGCGAGAAATGAGCGTAGAATCAAATCCAATCGATTTTAATTTGTCTTCCACTTCGCCCTTCACCTTATTATAAAATATTTTTGAATTGGAATTGGCACCGGTAGCTGTAACAATACTAAAGACTGAGGTATTCCATTTTTTTGCCGCATCTGCAAAAGCAATTGGATAATCAAAATCAACTTTTCGAAAACCACTATTACTTCCAGCCTTTTTGATTGTAGTTCCCAAACAACAATACACATGATCTACTGGAAACAATTCATCCCAAGGCGGCATTTCAAAATCAATTATTTTTTCAACAAGTTTTTTATGATTCATTATTAATGGGCTGCGAACAGGAGTGATCACCTTATTATAATTATCCGAAGCCAAACATAATTTTAAAACTTCAGATCCGACTAAGCCAGAGGCACCCAATACTAATGCTGATTTTTGCATCATTAATTATCTATCTTTAATAAATAAATCTGACCACTTTTACCTACTGCAAACCCAGTACGAGATCTTTTCCCAAATGCAATGGCGCTCAATCCTTTTACCTGTTGATTGATTGTAAACCAATTTTTCCCATTGTCAGTTGACATGTCAATTCCGGTGGGTCCTATTGCCAAAAATGTATCTTTTTTATAATGTGTGACACATTCCCGATATTGGTTGGTTTGGGTGTCAGGTAAATGCCAATTCAACCCACCATCCAAAGTATAAGCCATGGTATTCTCCACAGTTTGGTTCAAATAATCGCCACCCACAGCAATACCCACTTTTTCGTTCTTAAAAGCCACAGAATAAATTCCCGTTGTTTGTCCCCCGTGAACGACTGGCGTTTCGAATACAGACCAATTCATACCGCCGTCATTACTTTTGAATACACGAGATTTTACACCACCCATACCCAGCCACACCGTCTTTCGCCCTTGCACCGGAATGCCTGTGCCACTGGCAGCAAATCCAAATTCAGGGTTCAGTTTTGCGGGTATGCCACTTGAGGGTATATCATACCATGATTCACCTTTATCATCGGTTCGGATCAAAAGGTGTCGACCGTCTACTGGGTCACTAAAAGCAATTCCTTGTTTCTGGTTCCAAAATGACATGCCGTCAAAAAATACCCCTTCCCGATCGTCGAAATACACCTGTTTCCAATTTTGCCCGCCATCTGTGGTTTTAAAAAATCGCGCAGGTGAGCTGATCCCCATTACAATAGCTGTATTTTTGTTGAATCCTTCTACATCTCGAAAATCGATTTTTTCCATTCTGGGGACGGATACATTTTCCCAGTTTTTTCCACCATCTATGGTTCGCAAAACAGTCCCTTCTGTTCCGCTCACCCAAACCACTTTCTGATTTACCACACTCAATCCCCGGAATGATGATTCAACATGACTATCAAGTGTTACAAGTGAAATGGATTGACCAAAGGTCAGACTAATGAATAAAGGTAAAAAACGGGTCATCAATTTGTCATGGTCATGATGACACCCATGAGGTCAATCCCGTACCAAAGGTTGGCAATTCTGAGGTTTTCATTAGCGGCATGTTGGTTATTGTCGTGGTTCGCAATGGGTACAATAATGGCAGGCTTTTTCAACAAATCTGTAAATAAATATAATGGCAAAGATCCACCCAGCGCTGGCATAAGAATAAGATTATCCCCCACAAATTCCCTAACTGCATTAATGATGGCTTTGGCGTTGGGTTCTTCCATGGATGTTCGGGATGCGATATAACCTGAGCCCCGGCGATCCACCTTAGCGATCTTAGGATATTTCCGCCGTGTCGCCATATCTGGATTTTCATAAACAATATGGAACCCCTGTTTCCGAATGTGGGCTTCCACCTTATCCAACATATCATTCGGTTCGTTTCCCTTTACCAATCGGACACCAATAGCCGCCGTGGCGGTATTCGGTATTACATTCCGCGCTTTCTTCCCCACATTTCCACTGGATAGTCCTTTGATTGTTAGGGACGGCAAGAGCATTCGTTCATTAATGCTTCGGCCATTACCTTCTGTATATGCCAATCCCAATTCCTTTTTTAATTGCCTGTCCACATCGGGAATTTTACTTAATTCAAATCTCTCAAATTCAGAAAGAGGTACCACCGTATCATAAAATCCATCGATTAATACTTTTCCATTATCATCTTTCATGGTTGCAATAAGATGGGCCAAAGATTGTCCTGGCACCGGTGCCCAGTTACCATAATGCCCACTATGCAAAGATCGGGTCGCCCCATAGACGGTTATTTCCATTCCCGTTACGCCACGGACGCCAAACACCAATTGGGGTTGACGGCTCTGGTGCATGGGACCATCACAAAAAAGCCAAATATCGATATCATCTAAAAGTGCTTTATGTTTGGTGATATGTGCTTGCAAGTTTGTGGAACCTGCTTCTTCCTCCCCCTCAAAAAACAATTTTATGTTGGATGTGAATCCGATTTTAGATGATTGAAGCCCATCCACCGCATTTAGGATGGTGATAATGGGTGCCTTGTCATCCCCGGCAGAACGGCTATAAAGACGCCATTCCGGGTCAATTTTGGTTCGTTTTCCCGGTAGGGGAATTGGGTTCCCTCCTCCATCCATTGCTGCATCGTAAAGAATTGGTTCAAAGGGGCCGTGAGTCCATTGATTGGAATCCACCGGCTGACCGTCATAATGGACGTAAAAGCAAAGCGTTCGTTTGGCCCCCGGTGTTTTGTATTCACCATATATTATGGGGTTAGCATCTTCAGTTTCAAGAAGTTGCATATCAAAACCCCGTTTTTTAAATAAATTACTAATGTATTTTGCATTCCTGCGGATGTTTAATTTATCCGACGCTACATTTGGCATGGACAGCAAATGAGCAAAATCCTTAATAATGGTATGGCCATTATTCTTTACCCATTTTCGGGTAGCTTTTACGGATTGAGGCTGGCCAGCGATAACACTCGTACATAAGATTAGGCCTGTGAAAATAATTCTTTGAATCATTTAACCGGCTTTTAATATATCTGCTGCTGCATTAATCTTAGCTGCAGCACGATCCAGTGCTTTTGCGACCTCAAGAATATAAAAGTGGGTTTCATCCCAATTCCGTTCTTCCAGGCCTTCCCTAATTCCCGGGAGTGTCTTAACACCATAGCCTGTATAAAAACCCGGCGCATAAATCATATTCTTAAACCATTTCCGCCGGGGTAATCCATCAGATCGGGTCATGGCTTGTTCTACTTCCCGTAATAATTGATTTACTTGGGATTTATTTTCAGCAGATAGGACTCCTTTTTTGATTCCAGCTAATGCTTTTTCATATTTCCACGCACTGGCTTCAAGCCTTTTATGGGATTCATCTAAAGGACTAAAATCAAAATCCGGCACCACGCTCAACCGTTTTGGCGGCAGGTATGTTTTTTTCGGATTCCCCGCAATGGTAAAGGCTTTTTTGTCTAACAGTTTATTCCGGTTTTCTGTTTTCTTTTTCACCGCTTCCGCCAGTTTTTTATTACTCTCAATAAACGATCCAATATTTTCAGCCATATTTACAAAACGAAATGGCAATATATCCGTCTCGGAAAGACGTAAAACCAAACGGCCATTCACTTTAGCAAGAGTGGTGCCGTATACATAATTGCCATCATTAAAACGCTTATAATGATCATAGGAGTCAAAAATGGAATGATACGATCCACCACTGCTTTCACCACCAAATCCCAAGTTTAATGCCGGCACACCCGCATGATGAATAAATGCAGTATAATCGGATCCGGACCCCATAGGATAAATCCGTAAGTCCTCCCGCTCTGCATCTTTATTTTCACTCACCCGAAGCCGAGCTCGAAGCCGTTCCTGAAGACTTACATCCTGAACCGGGTCCATGACATCCACTGTAACTTCATTAATAAATTTTTCCAAGGAATGAGATCCCCCCACACCAAGAAAACCAACACCTGTCCCGTCCGTATTGATGTAAACAATCATTTTTTCTTGAATTTCTTCCCTGTGAAATTCCACCCATTCCGTTGAACCCAAAAGGGCCGGCTCCTCTGCGTCCCATCCTGCATAAACCAACGTTCGTTTTGGTCGCCATCCTGTTTTAACCAATTCTCCAATAGCTCTGGCTTCTTCCATGAGTGATACCATGCCGCTTAATGGGTCTGAGGCACCTTGAGCCCAACCGTCGTGGTGGTTTCCCCTCATGATCCATTCATCTGGGTAAACCGTACCTTTTAGTTTTGCCACGGGATTATAGGCAGTACGTAGCCCCCAATCGAATTCCAATTGGAGGTGCACTTTTGCAGGCCCAGGACCAATATGATAAGTCACTGGCAAACCACCTCTCCATTTGGCAGGGGCGACTGGTCCTTCTAACGCTTTTAAAAGCGGAAGTGCATCACCATAAGAAATTGGTAGTACTGGAATTTTCATAATGGTGGGTGCATCAGCAATTTCTAATCGTTTCACATCCGGTTTGGCACCATATCCAGGTGTCAAGGGATCGCCAGGATACATGGGCATATCCAAAACGGAACCTCGCTGAACACCCTGTTCCATCCTGAAAGGACCTTTAGGATAAACATCTCCCTGACCGTATCCATCATCTTTTGGATCGGAAAAAATTATACAACCAATAGCCCCATGCTCATAAGCCACTTTGGGTTTGATCCCCCGCCATGAACCTCCATATCGTGCAAGAACAATTTTTCCTTTGACATCAATGCCCATTCGCGCCAATTCTTCATAATCTCCAGGAATGCCATAATTCACATATACCAATTCGGCCGTTACATTCCCATCTGCGGAAAATGCATTGAAACCGGGGAGGAGATTTTTCCTAATCCCTGAGGTGGCATCTTCTTGCAAAACGGGTTCCTTGAGTTGGAGAGAAACATGGGTGGGTGACACCAGTTCAAGCTTCCTGATTTTAGGGAATGGCATCAATACTTCAAATGTTTCAATTTCTGTTTCAAATCCCCATGATTCAAATTTCTGGGCGATAAATTCCGCATTTTTCTTACTCCATGGCGAGCCTACATGGTGAGGCTTTGATGACATGTGTTTCATCCAATCATCTAAATTTTGGGGGGTCAGTACAGCGTCGAACTGCGATTCAAGTTTGGATTGGGTTTCCCGATCCAACGCTACATCAAACGTAGAAACTAGATTTATTTCCGGTTCTTCTGGTGCTATAGTCGGTGGCTGTCCACAGCTGATGAGAATAAATAATGGTAAAATTCTACCTGAAAAAGGTGTTTTCATGATCGACCTCCTAAAATTGAATTAGTTACAAGGGAGGGGAAACTAATTTGAAGTTGACTTAAAAGGAATGATTTTTATTTATTAATTCCCCCTGCCACATCGTCATGTTTTGAGTCCACTCTGGCAAAAAAAAGTGTTTTGCACAGTTTTTGCTCTCATCTAATAAAAAAGGAAATAAGATGGAAAAATTGCAAAAATTTATGTTGAAACATCCCTACATCAGCATGGCAGTGGTTCTGCCATTTGCATATATGTTTGTGATTGGCATATTCTCAATATTAATTAATATAATTTTACCCGCCATGATGGCATTTTGGCTGACTGGTTTTATTTATACGGCCATTGCCGGGCGCCCTATTCGTGAATACTACCGTCAACCTTTTTGGTATGTTCGATATTAAATATTATCGATTAATATCGTCTAAAGGGTATATATCCGGACGACGATCTCTATAAAACATGGTTCTCGCAGTGGATTTTTCCACATTAGATAAATCTATATCGGTAATTAGTATATGATCTTCACCGCTGGGTGACTGGGCCAATATCTTTCCATCTGGGTCTGTTACAAAAGATTCTCCGGCAAATGTGAGGCGATCTTCGATCCCCACACGATTGGCCAATCCACAATAGTATCCATTTTGAAATGAGGCGACCTGCAACTCCGCTTCATATAATCCTTTGGGCCATTCTCCAACCGTACCGGCCTGAGGAATCACAACTACTTCCGCTCCATTCACCCCCAATGCCCGCATAAATTCAGGATAATGACGGTCATAACAAATGGCCACGCCCACCTTTCCAACTGCCGTATCATAAACCATAGCGCCGTGGGTCCCTTCTGCATAATAACTTTTTTCATAAAAACGTTCATAGTCCGCCACGTGGACCATTTGTGTTGTACCTAACAGTGTGCCATCTGCATCAATGACCGGGGAAGAATCGTAAGTCTTTCCATCCTCCAATTCAAAGAGGTTGATCACAACCACCATATTATGTTCTTTGGCTTTGGCCATGAACTTTTCTGTAGTAGGGCCCGGAACTTGTTCAGCCAAATGGCGCACATCTCCATCAGCCAAATATTGCGGATAGAACCGGGTAAATGCCAATTCAGCAAATACGGCTAACTCTACACCTTGTTTGGCGGCTTGATCAATATTATCTAATCCACGTTGAATATTAGAATTAATATCATTAGTTGCGTGTTGTTGGATAAGAGCCAGTTTCAATTGATTACCGATTTAAATAAAAATTAATCATATGAATACTGTCTTTGATAATCGGGAGAGTTTAATATTATTCTGGTGAACTGATCCGGGCAAACCCAGGGTAGGTTAAACTACCTAAATACAGAATTCCATTTTTTTCTTCTACACTGGTGATGGGAGAGAATGAATCGGGAGATGGATCCTGCAGATTATGAATCACCCGTCCATTTCCATCAATTCCCAGTACAAATCCATGTTGATCCGGTGCAGGTTGGGCGGACTCAGGTAAACGTAGAACAATTTTTCTCAAAAATGGTTTCCCAGCCAAATTGTCTATAATTGCTTTTCTTTTGGCGGGGAATGCCACCCAATAAACCCCTTTCCCATTGGATGAAATACCATCTGGAAACCCTGGAAGGTTTTCTATTATCATTTCTGATTGACCTGCCTTATCGCCCTTTAGCCAGTACTTGGTTACACGGTATTCCGAAGTTTCATTGACCAATACATATTCACCATTTGGGCTGACCGCAACCCCATTGGCAAAATACAAGCCAGACAATAAAGTGGTTGTCATTTTTGTATTTGGATCATAGACCAATAATCTGCCCAAAGGACGGTGGACCATCAAGTCTACTCGATAATTATGAATATCGAAACCGGAAGATGCATCAGAAAAATAAATTTTTCCATCAGTCCCTATATCCACATCATCTGTAAACTTAAATTCAATCCCATCAGATTCTGTGGACAAAACAGTAATATTATTCTGTTTATCTACACTCAATAATCCTTTGATTGCATCTGCAATAATCAAATTTCCCATTGCATCAAAATCTAAACCCAATGGACGCCCTTCTGTGTTTGCATATACACCCTGACTTTTACCAAAAACGTTATACTTTATCACGCGTCCATCTTCATAGGGTGCATACATATTTCCTTCATCGTCAACTGCGATATCTTCAGGTCCAATTCCATCATTTAATCCTAGGACTTCTCGATCTTTTAAATAATCATTTGGGGCAAATGTGCCTACCAATTCCGGTGCGGTTGGCGCTTCCCAAACCACGGGATCAACACCTAAAGGCCATAACAATAAATAGGCAACCAATAAGCCAAAGGCAGCTAAAATTCCTTTTAAAACATTTTTCATTATTCCTTCACTTGTATTCTATACCAGAAAATCCGGGCATTTTTTCCAGCAAATCTTTCCCCATAAGAAGACTGGGGGTAAAGTAACCGGATTGTGAAGGATCCGCTAATAAATATTCAGCAACTTCTACGGTTCCGCAGGCAGTTAAATCATAGCCATCAACCGTAGTTAATCTGCCTTCGATTGATTCACCAGTTGAATTTTTAACTTCTCCCCATACATATGATTTTGCTTCTGCTCTTTGTGCCGCTGTATTGGATTTCCAAATTTTATCAATTCGATTCTGAACTATTTTTTTGATCCAGTTGACTTTCAATAATTTCATATATTTTTGACGCTTTCGCAGTTTTGCAGCGCTCTTGGAAGAATTGGGGTAATAGACTTCAATATTGGGAATACCCGTGCTATGGAAAGCTGTATACACATCACCCCATGGGATAGTAATCGCGTTTCTTGGACCAAACCCATAATCAATTTCACGCTCTTTAAATGCCAATGGAACATGCTTCATTTCCCCATTTTCTCTAATTTTTCCACCGTGAGCCATGCCCTCCACACTTGTCTTGGCCGTCCCTTTACTCACCTTGGATCCTTTCATTGCAAACCCCAATGCCAAATGGGTGGCATCCGGCATTTTTTCTTTAAGGTATGCTGCCAAACAATCGGTTGGAATCACATCAAATCCTACGCCAGGACAAATGACAATTTCTGCAGATTTCGCTTCTGTGTCTAAACCGTACCCCATTTCGTACACGGAAATTTCACCCGTTATATCAATATAATGGGTATGGGTATTGATGCATGCACGCATCATGGGCTCTGCCGTTTGAGAAAAAGGACCGGCACAATTGGCCAAAACAGATACATGAGATAATTGTTCAATCATATCATCATTAGAGGATAAATCAAACACTTGTGAATCTAATCCTTTATCATCGGCCAATTCCTTTACCGATTCTGACCTTCCCGCTAAAATGGGTTTGAGTCCCTTTTTAATGGCTTCTTCTACGACCAAACGACCTGTATAGCCATTGGCACCATAAATCATCCATTTTTTATCACTGATCATTAGGAATTATACTTTGTTATTAATAATAAAAAAAGAAAAAGGTGCAATGGCCTAAAAGGATACCGCACCTTTCCAGAATATATTAAAAACAGAATAGCTTAAAATATTTCGCCAGAACCTTCTTCCATTTCCATTCCTTCACCTCTTTGGCGACTAAATCTGCTTTTGTCTTCCATTTTACCAAACCGATATTCCAGAGTTAATCGAAGTGTTTGACTACTCCAATTTCGATTAGCCTCCTGATACCAATCCCGCGTCCCGTCCTCGTCTATATCACCCCAAGTTTCAAATCCCATTCCCGAGAGTCCAAATGGATCATTCACATTCAATGTCAAATTCAGCCTCTCATCCATTAATTTCTTTTTTATTGACATAGAAGACCAAGTCATGGCGCCCATTTTACCTATTGGAATATCTCTTGGTGGCATATAAAACATGAAAAACATAAACTCAGTCGTTGGTGAAATATTCCATATGGTCGTTACTCTCATACGTTGGTTTTGTGTTGTCTTATTATAATCAGTGCCATATAAATCCGAGTTCAACTCATCCCAGTAATAACTGCCTGATAAAATTAGTCTTAACTTCTGACCGAGTGAACCAACTGCGTTGTATTCAAGTCCCTTGGTTTTTTGTGTACCGATATTCTCATAGGTAGCTACAGATACACCATCTGGTCTGATTTCTTTATGGCGTTGCATTCTGTCTGTTGTATATCGGTAATAACCACCTAAGGTTAATGAAATTCCTTTGGAATATCGACTAAAATTCAACTCATATGAATCGGTGTATTCCGGCTTTAAAAAAGGATTCCCTTTTCTAATATTTTTGGTATCTTGACGAGAGCTAAAAGGATTTAACATTCGAGAGCGTGGTCGGCGCACTCGTTTTGAATAACTCGTCTGAATTTGCAATAATTGTGGTGCACCAAATGTTACGGATAGACTTGGATAGAAACTTTTATAATCATTATCAAATGATTCATTGGTTGTTTTGAGTTCAGACATCATATTAACAGTTTCATATCTACCACCAACATTATAACCAATAAATCCAAGGGCTCCGCCATATTGGATGTAAGCTGCATGCACAGCTTCATTATAAACGAACTCATTACTAAATGTTCTATCAGCAATGTATTGATTAGATGTTTGGTCAAAGACTTCAGATACTTGAATATCACCACGATCAGTCGCTTTGCTGGCTAGCCCAACTTCTAGCTTACTATTATCATTAAAAGGATGACTATAGTCCAACTTAAAATCAAAGCTATTACTTGTTCCGTCTTGCCCATTTTTTGCTTTATCCAAATCTACAAAATCTACACCACCATCATCTGTATTGTAATATTCATTTAGGCCATCATTAAGACCATCAGAAAATCGAATATATGATGTGAGTTTTTGCTTCGGGTTCGTGAATTTCTTATCATAATTCATATTGATATCATATCCATTTCGATCGCCGTCACCCGTTGAAGTGCGATAATATTTTTTTTCTCCCGGCTCAGTGTCTACTGTATAAGTATCACTATCATTATATCGATTTCCATTACTTATGGTTGTTGATATAGCCAATGACTGTGTTGGATCAATAAAATATTCAAAACCTGTCTTCACAAATAAATTGGGACCTCCTGATTCTGAATCAGTTGTTTGATTTAGTTCATTCCTAAATGCGGGGAAATCCATCCACCTATAACTGTCTCCATCTGAGATCCTCTTTCGATCGTTCATACCTAGGTTAATAAATGAATTAAAGGTGATGGTGCGATAATTCACTTGTCCAGATAGATTGGTTCCCCCTTGCGAATCACCACCTGTATTTACATTGCCATTTAAGCCGGCGAATTTATTCTCTTTCAGCACGATATTGATGATACCAGCCATCCCTTCTGGATCATACTTGACACCGGGATTGGTCATTACCTCAATATCCGCAATATTTGCAGCTGGGACACTTTGAAGTAATGATTTTATATCACCGCCTGCAATACTTGATGGTTTTCCATCGATCATAAGGTTCACCTTTGAACTACCTCTTAGACTGATATTATCATCTGGGTCAACTTCAACACCCGGGACCTGCCGTAAGGCATCAATAGCATTGCCACCGGTTGCCAGTGAATTTTTTTCTACATTGAAAACTCGTTTTTCAGCCGTTTGGACAAATAAAGGACGCTCTCCTTCAACTTCAATACCAGCCATCTGTAAAGTTGTTTGAATTAAAGAAATTGTTTCAAGATTATATTCTGTCTGATTTTCCCCAAATGGCATAAATGTGTAGGGTCCAAGTTCGACCTTTTTATAGCCAATATATTCAATAAGAACTTTATGACGACCTAGTGCAATTTCTTTAATATGGAATTCACCATCTTCATTTGTGATCCCGCCAGTCATTATAGTATTACTACGATTATTAATAATTGCGACTGAAGCGTATGCAATAGGAGTATTTGAAGCAGAATCCACAACTGTACCATACACTACGCCAATCTTGGGAACTTTTGTTGGATCCATTTGCCTTTGGGACATACCGCCGCGCCTTCCGCCGTGCTGGGCGAAGCCAACGCTGGTAAACATTAAAAATGTAAGTAAAAGTAATTTTCGCATTCTATTCCTTTTGAAAAATCTCTTCAGTATAAATCTTTATTCAACCATTTGGTTGAATATTAGACCATAATTTTAGAAAATGGTTAAAATTGTTTTTTTCTGTCTGAATTAGCTAAATAATATAATACAAATTAACTATCTGTACAATTAATATTTATTGTTTTTCAATATATTATTATTGTTTATCAAAAATTAATATCTATTCTATCTTGAATTTTGGAGGATACTGTTTATGCCAATCGGTGGTTTCCTGGTAAGCTTTCGCCATCGCCAAGACATTCCCATCTTCGTAGAGATCACCGATGAAACTGATACTGGTAGGGCGACCTTTGTCATTAAATCCATTGGGGACTACCACACAGGGATGACCTGTCAGATTCGTTCTTAGCAAGTTGTCGCCATAGAACGATGGTATCAAATACACATCTATTGTCTCCATGAGTATCGCCATTTTTTGATTCAGCAAGGTTCGAGCGCGATTAGCATTAATGTACTCAACCGCTGGAATGAACCGTGCTTCTCGGAATACATTGGGCCATGCGTTTTGTACTTGTCTTACCATTTTATCATCTTTATTAGTTCGAGTTAATTCATCAAAAGCTGCAGCTGCTTCTGCCTGAAGAACAAAAGAAAGTGATTGTGTTGGAAAATCTGGCAATTCAATAGGAATAAGATTTAGTCCCATAGATTGGAGTACCTCTAAAGACGCTTTATCATTATTAGATACTGCTGAATCCAGAAAGGCCGATTCCACGTATCCAATTCTCAAATTTTTTAAACCCCGCTTTGATGGATAAATAAAAGGAACATCGCGCACTGTTCGATCAATTTCATCTGAACCGCGGATCGTTTCAAATACAATAGCAGCCCCCTCCACACTTCGAGTCATTGGCCCAAGCTTATCCATAGTCCAACTTAAGGCCATGGCCCCCGCACGACTTACCGTACCAAAGGATGGTCGAAATCCGGTTACACCATTGCGAGTGGCAGGAGACACAATAGACCCCCAAGTTTCGGAACCAATTGCAAAGCCAACCAAGCCGGCAGATGTTGCAGAGCCGGGACCTGCTGATGAGCCACTGGATCCTTGCTCTATATCCCAAGGGTTCCTTGTTTTGCCGCCAAACCAAACGTCTCCCCAGGCCAAAGCGCCCAACGTTAATTTGGCTACAAGTACTGCACCAGCTTCTTCTAATTTTCTCACAACAGTCCCCTTTTTCTGAATCATCTGATCTTTATAAGGAGTTGCGCCCCAGGTTGTTTTATAATCTGGTACAGATAGGAGGTCCTTGGCACCCCATGGTATACCGTGGAGTAGCCCTTTGTATTGTCCACGAGCTATTTCCATATCCGCTTTTCTAGCCTGCTGGATGGCCAGTTCTTCCGTTATGGTCACTACGCATTGAAGTTGATCTTTATATCGTTTAAGGCGATCTATATACATTCTTGTCAATGCTTCGGAGGTCACTTGCTGAGTACGGATTAAATGGGCCAATTCTGGAACCGTCATAAATGCACACGCTTCCAGATTATCTGGAAGAAAAACTTTCACATCATTAAATTTGAATTGATCTCGACCTCGAGGTGGATTCATCCCAGCAGGTAAAGGATCATATAATAGAGGGAAAGGTGTATGGTTAGGTAAAGCGACTTCGCGTAGAGACTGGTACTGTTCTACCCTCTGATTCACTGTGGGCAATAACGAATCTCTTTCCGAAACTGACATAGTAAGCCCCGCCAATTTTTCTGCAGAAGCTACATCACTTCTCGAAATATCTTTAGTCTCGCATCCAACTAATAATACAGTTATTAACCAAAGAATATTTTTCATGGATTTGAATCTCTCATATTCACTCTAATAATATGTGCAAAATTACAAAGGCACTGATCCCGTTGCATCTGTTTTCCATTCACATTTACCTTCCACCTAACATGAGGCAGGAAAATTGCAAGATCAATTGATTCAAACACTCACAGATCTGGTACGGATCAACTCGGTAAATCCCGATTTGTCCAATGATGGCCAGGGCGAACGAGAGATAGCTGAATATGTCCAGGGCCATTTCCAGGGATTGGGTATACCATCGAATGTCCATACTGTAAAGGGTGACCGCTGTAACACCACCGCTTTTATCATCGGAGATGATCCCAATAGAATTTTGCTCATGAATGGTCACCTGGATACAGTGGGAATCGAGGGGATGAATAAGCCTTTCACCATTCGAAAAGATGGGGATAAACTCTATGGTCGGGGTACTTATGACATGCTGGCGGGCTGTGCGGTCCAAATGGGATTGGCGACTTACTTTTCTAAAAACCCCTGCCCCATTTCATTGGCATTCACATTTGTGGCAGACGAAGAAAATCTCAGTATTGGTATGGAACATTTGGTCAGTCATTTTCTTCCCACCCTTCCCACAAAACCCTTCCTTGGAATTTTCATGGAGCCCACGGAAGAGGCCATTGGTATCAGTCATAAAGGCTACACTTGGTTTGAATTAACAATCAAAGGATTGGCGGCTCATGGAAGCCGGCCAGAAGAAGGGATCAATGCGATCTTCCCTCTTTCATCCGGCCTAAAAGAATTGGAAACGATCAATGCAGAACTGGCGAAGGAGAAAGCACATCCATACCTGGGAAATGCCACTCTCCACCCAGGAATGATATCAGGCGGTACGGCCCAAAGCGTTATTGCTGCTGAAGCAAAGTTGAACTGGGAACGACGCACCTTACCGGATGAATCCCAAGAAAAAATAGATCAGGAATTGAAACGGGTTATCACCGCAGTTGAAAATGCACCCGGGAATCATAAAGTGATAGGGAAACAGGTTTACCAACGCCCGCCCAATGAAGTAGATGATGAACCACTCATCCAAAAATTGCGAGAAGTGGCGGGAGGACAAGACTATAATGGAATGTCTTACTGGGCCGATTCAGCATTAGCTACGGGTGCCGGAATCCCTTCCATTCTTTTTGGGCCAGCGGGTCATGGGGCTCATGCAAAGGATGAATGGGTAAGTGAATCGAGCCTGTTGAATTGTTATCAGGCCATGAAGTCATTCATCATTGGGTTCAATTCATAAATGACCAAATTAAAACGCGATCTAGGTAAACTATCTGGCTATGCCACTATTATTGGCATTTTAGTCGGTGCAGGCATTTTCCGTGTCACGGGTGAAGCTGGCGCCGTAGCAGGATCGGCAGTACCGTGGGCTTATTTATTGTTTGCCCCAATTGTGTTATGTACTGCAATGGCTTATAGCGTCTTCATTTCCACACCATTGGGCATGCGTCCGGGTGGTGCTTATATCCATATTTCCAGAACTTTCGGAAATTATTATTTCGGTTTTATTGCAATGTGGATGAAGTTTTTTGCATTTTTTGGTGCCATTTCATTTATGGCAATCAGTCTCGGGGATTATATGACATTTTTCATCCCCGATTCAGACCCCCGCATGTGGGCTTCTATTACAATGGTATTTTTTTATGGTGTTAATTTGGTCGGCATTAGACATTATGGCCATATCCAAACCGTTTTATTGTTCGTTTTAATATTCAGTATTCTCGTTCTGGTAATTCCAGGATTGTTTGCCGTTGATTTATCCTTTTACAATCCGATTCTTCCCAAAGGATTCAGTGGATTGTTATCCGCCATGCCTATGCTTTTCTTCAGTTATGCCGGATTCGAAACCTTAGCGCAAGCGGCAGGGGAAACCAAAGACCCGACTGGGACGCTTCCAATGATTTTTGTGAAGGGCGTAATGGCTGCCGTATTGATCTTCTTTTTCATGTCATTTGTTGCTTTTGGCGTTTTACCGGCAGAAACATTGGCTCAATCACAATCTGCCATGGCTGACGTCGCTGATGTTTATTTGCCACCTTGGGGATCGAGTGTTGTGGCTATGGGTGCCATGTGTGCTTTCCTGACAAGCATCAATGGCGCTATTCTAGTACCATCCCGCATATTATTTGTTTTTAGTGAGGATCGCCTTTTGCCTCCTTTTTTTGCGGCGGTACATCCCAAATGGCGAACACCTCACGTAAGTCTCATTATTAGCGGTATTATTTGCACTGGCCTTGTTTGGAGTAAATCAGCATATTTTCTCCTAAGCATTGGCTTATTTGGTATATTTATCATTTATATAATGCAGGGTTTGGCATTGGTTTTTCTTCCCACAATAAATAAACCATTATATGATTCAGCAAAATTTAAACCGCCGGTTTGGGTCCTTTATATTCTGGGTAGTGTTATTGTTATTTCCATGAGTTTCTTTTTATTTCAAATTATTGTCGATGTAATTCTGTGGGCCTTAGTTGGCGTATTCATTGGAACTATTGTTTATTTATTAGGGAAAAAAAGTGGGGAAAAAGAAGGGTTTGACTATACGGCACGAATGAAACAAGATTATCTGTTTGTAGAGGAATAAATGACATACATAAAAACGATAGACATCGACAATGCAAAAGGCATTGTAAAGCAAGAATATGAAAAAGGAATTCGTCGATCGGGCCGTGTCTTTAACATATTGAAAATTATGAGTCGCAGCCCAGCCGCCTTAAAGGATTCTATGCGCTTATATTTAACAATTATGTACGGGCCATCAGAGCTATCACGCGCGCAGAGAGAAATGATTGCTACAGTTGTTTCTCGGGTCAATCATTGCCATTACTGAACGGAAGCCCATGGGGACGACTTCCGGGATGAGGTCCAAGATGAAGAATTGGCAGAGCATATTAAACATGATTGGCGAAAAGCGAATTTGTCCGATGAAAATAAGGCCCTCTGCGGATGGGCGGAGAAACTCACAATGACGCCCGGGAAAATGTCTGAAAATGACGTAAAAGGATTGGGAGCATCCGGCTTTTCTCAAAGAGCCATTAGTGATGCGGCACAAGTGGTGGGTTATTTTAATTATATCAACCGAATTGCAGAGGGACTCGGTGTAGACTTGGAACCGGATATGAAAAAATGATGTGGCATCCATCACAGCATCATATCAATAAAAGTCCGTAAATTTAACCAAATTTTCTAACGGGGGAATTCACATGAAAAAACTACTCATCCTTTTTGGAACACTTACTTTATCCTTCGGTCTACTTTATTGCGAAAAAGAGACATCCGTTGAAGACGAACTTATAGGCACCTGGTATATGCCCCAGACATTGAACCGCCATACCGCCGGTAAATCCGTTGATGATGTTGCAGGTCACAGTTTAAATGCCTGGAATTATTCCATGGTCGTTACGACCAATTCTAACCAGGAACTGATCGATCGCATGGCGGACGGTGAAGGTGCTATCAATGTCACAGGTGTGGTAGAAGATGAGATCAAATTTATGTATGGGTGGTTTGATAAAAATTCAGGAGAAGCCGGCGTATCTATCACAAATTATAATTGGAATGACTTTCAAGAATATTCTAATAAACCAATGATTTCAGGATACATGGATAATTTTTCTCACCAATACCAGGATTCGGTCAACGTTTGGTATAATGACAGTACGGGCACCAACGACACCATGACAGGATGGTGGTCTTCAGATTTCATCGGCGTATACTTTAATGACGGAAATTATATTGAGGTCAATGATGAAATTGATTTCACTTTTGATGGTAAAAAATTGGATATTCCAAATCAAACATTTACCGTGAATGACAGTGTTTCGCTTTCCTTGGGCGGCACATTAACCCATGCCACCATTAATATCCCTGCCAATACACCTACAGAGATTTTTAGTCATAGGGATGACACATCATGGGATTACGGCTCATGGAGCATACATATTGAAGAGGATGGCCGCTGGGTTGAAGTGTACACCTGGGAGGACCCCTACGACTCTTCCGGATGGACACACACCTATACCGATTCAACGATAGCTGAATGGGAGTTGGATGGTGATACTTTATTGGTCACCTACCGCTATGATGATATTTGGGTTAACGCTGGTGATGGCCCTGGGATTGGACAAGGCACATGGCTTTATCAAGTTGCTTATACCTACGAACTAAATGATAGCGAATTGAAATTGACCAATGAATTTGATATGTGTCAGGGAGAAACCTATTGTAAGGAATGGTTGGAATGGGAATATGGATTGGATCCTGGGAGTTTAGAAGAATTCAAAATGGTATGGGCCCTTGAGTTCACTAAAACACCATCTGCAAGATCAAGAGAGTTTCGGGGACCATTCCGGACGGTTATCGGGCGGTTTCCGCCGTATAGTTTAATGAAGTAGATTTGTAGGGGCGCATCCACGCCTATCGGTCGGCGGGTAAACATGTTTGCCCCCTACAATCGTTTTATTTTTACATTGTGGTTACTTATAAACCACACCGCCCTTCATTACAAAATTCACATCACTCATGATGGATATACCTTTTAAGGGATCTCCCGGAACAGCCACAATATCCGCCTGCATACCCTTTTTGATCTGCCCAATATTATCCGCACCTAACACTTCAGCGGCCACTCCGGTGGCGGAATTAATCACATCAATGGGTTTCATCCCCGCTTCAACCATAAAGCGGAATTCATCCGCATTATCCCCATGGGGCGACACACCGGAGTCCGTGCCAAAAGCAATTTTAACGCCCATTTTATATGCCATTCCTACTGTTTCCTTAATCATGGGACCAATAGCCAAAGCCTTCGGTCGAATAATTTCCGGGAAATAACCGGGCTTTTTGGCCTTTTCCAAAACAAATTCACCGGCACTAATGGTTGGCACATAGTAGGTGCCGTGCTTGACCATGAGGCGGGCGGTTTCCTTATCCATGAGTGTGCCATGTTCAATGGAGCGTACTCCGGCGCGGATGGCACGCTGCATCCCTTCTACGCCATGGGCATGGGCCGCCACGAACATTTCGTATTCAGCCGCTGATTTAACAACTTCACGAATCTCTTCTTCCGTAAACTGGGGATTCTGTCCATTCTTGGCTACGCTCAACACCCCTCCAGTGGCGGTGATCTTCACCAAATCGGAACCATCTTTATAGCGTTGCCGGACCGCTTTTCGCGCATCATCAGTACCATTGACCACTCCTTCCAGTGGACCCGGATCACCCTGAAGTTTACGATTCAATCCACTGGTGGGATCCGCGTGGCCGCCGGTTGTGCCTAAAGCCTTTCCAGCCGCATAGATTCTCGGTCCTTTGATATAGCCTGCCTTGATGGCATTCCGCGTTGAAAGCATCACTTCACCCCCTAAATCCCGAACAGTGGTGAATCCCGCCATAAGTGTTTTTTCAACCCAAGGAACGGCACGGTAGGCCACATCTTCAATATTCATATAGAAATCTTCGCCGTAAGCCTTGGGGTTCATTTCCCCTGAAAGGTGGACGTGCAAATCGATCCAGCCGGGCATGACGGTGGCGTCTTTGAGATCAATAACCTGATCCTCTTCACCGCCTTTTGCATAGCCGTTTTTCACATCCACGATCTTTCCATTTTCAATGATGATGGATCGTTTGGTGTGCACCTTTTTGGATGAGCCATCCAGCAAAGATCCGGCATGGATAATGGTTTGTTGGGCCCATAAACTGCCTAAACAGAATAGACCGGTTATGATATATTTTTTTAAGAAATTCATTGAATAACCTCCTCATGAATTAAAATTATTGGGTGGAACTTTAGTGTATAGCAATCTTATCAACAAGAAGAAAGATATGATAATTTTATTGACATTAGAATCATACATAACGTAAAATTATCAATCGCAATGAATATTTAGACGCGAATAGAATAAATTAGATAAAAAATCCATTGTTTGTAAGTGACTGACTAAGGTATGAGTTATTACTTTATCGGAATTAAAAATAATAGGAATAATGCTAAAAATTGGAATTATAATTATAACGCTGTTTATGAGTGCATATTCTAAAGAATCCCCCACCCTTTCTTATGGTGCTTTTGTTCAGGGCAATCAAACTACATTTAAAATACACGCACCCCGATCAACAGAAGTCAATCTGGTTATTTTTGAAAAGCCGGATGATGAAACGGGCCATGAGCATCTCATGGTTAAGAATCAATCAGGAGATTGGACATTATTCTTACCAGATTTAGGTATTGGTACTCTCTACGGATACCGACTTTCTGGACCGGTCAATGATTCAACCTTAATTATTGCTGATCCCTATTCCAAAGCAGCAGTTACCCAAAATTCCTATCGACATATAGCAAAATCACTGATTATTGATGATGCCTACGATTGGGAAGGCGATCAGTGGCAATCAACTGCCCCGCAAGATCTGATGATCTATGAAATGCACATTCGGGATATGACAGCCCACAGGAGTTCCAATTCGTATCAAAAAGGGACTTACCTGGGTTTGACAGAAAAAGATCAAAGAGGCGGAATTAACCACCTGAAAGAAATGGGCGTGAATGCCGTCCAAATCCTTCCTCTCCAGGATTTTGCCAATGTTGAAGTTCCCTACAAGGATAAAACACTGTCCATCAATAACAATTGGAATCCCTATGCCGTTAATCATTGGGGCTACATGACATCATTCTTTTTTGCGCCCGAATCCTATTACGCATCGGATGGCACAAATAATCCTTTGGCTTGGAATGGTACTGATGGGCGAGCCGTTCAAGAAATGAAAGATATGGTCAAAGCGCTGCACAATGAAAATATTTCTGTAATTATGGATGTGGTTTATAACCATGTGTCACAATACGATAATAATCCGCTGAAATTTATTGATCGGGATCTCTATTTCCGATTTGATGAAAAGGGAAATTGGAGTACCAAAAGCGGTTGCGGGAATGATTGCAAGACTGAAAGTCCAGCCATGCGAAACCTCATCCTGGAAAGTCTAAAATACTGGATGACGGAATACCACGTGGATGGGTTTCGATTCGACCTGGGACAATTGATCGATGCTAATACGCGGGATTTAATTATTTCTGAACTGCGCACGATTAATCCAAATGTAATTATTTTGGCGGAACCTTGGGGCGGTGGATACAATCCACACGGATTTTCAGATCAGGGCTGGGCGTCATTCAATGATCAGTTCCGAGATGGTTTAAAAGGCAGCGTATTTGATATAAAAGACAAAGGTTTCCTATTTGGAAAATTTAGAAAAAATCAGGATCAGGATTTTCTCAGGCGGTTGGTCATGGGTTCTGTAAGGCAATTTGGCGGCCAATATGTTTCTTCTTCCCACAGTGTAAATTATCTTGAATCTCACGATGACCTCACTTTTGGCGATCGACTCCGCATTACGGGTGGATTCAATGAAAAACACGAGATCATCAACGACCCTATATCCCATGCTAAAGTTGATGGTGATTTATTGGCCATGAACAAATTAGGTGCTCTTTATTTATTTACCAGTCAGGGGATTGTATTTATACATCAGGGGCAGGAGTGGGCCCGTAGCAAAGTTATTGCCAATACCGATGCTCCCGATGAATTCGAGGGACAAATTGACCATAATTCATACGAAAAGGACAATGAAACCAATTGGTTAAACTGGAATGAAAAGGGCCTCAATTCAAATTTGGTAGATTATTATAAAGGACTTATTCAACTCCGGAAAAAATATCCATCATTGCGTAAAAGTAACCCGAAAGATTTTAAATTTTTCGATTTGGGAAAACAAATAGCTGTGGGATATATCGTAAAAGAGAAAATGGCCATAATTATGAATGGTAGTAAAACGGATAATGTTTCAACCACACTACCGATAGGAAATTGGCGGATGATAGTAGACGGGGATTCAGTTCAATTAGATAGTCATAAAATTATGAGTGGGGAAATCAACATTGCGCCAATAAGCGGAATAGTTTTAGTTCGAAATTAATTAATTCCCATAATGGCCAGAGGATCGTTCTTCCCAATCTTCAATCTTATATTTTGGATCCAATTCAGCCAAACTTTTGGCTTTTGTGTCCAACAATAATTTTTTCCATTTCAGTTTAATGACCTCTGGACGGAAGTCATCCAAAGCTGTTCGGGCATGCTCTGCCATGGCTCTTCTATCATCAGCATGGGTATCCCAAAAGTTATTTGTAGCTACCAGAAAATTGTCCACATCTTTATCAAAATCCTGGTCGACTTCATACACAAACACTGAATCTTGAACGTTTGCTGTAATTTCGCTGGGACCATCAATGTTTTGGACAATAGCCGGTACCCTGCGGTCCAGTGTTTCACACATAGTATAACCGAATGGTTCATAAATACCAGTGATTGAATTCGCGCCAACACTATTCCAATAAAATCGGGCTGTTTCTTTGTTTGAACTAAATGGAATAATGACCAATTTCTTTGGATGCTTCCTGCCTAAATCTTCCCAAAAAGGATTGCCCTGTTCACCACGGTAATCCACACCCATGTTAAATACGCGCACATCTTTTCGATCTGATTTTTCAACAGCAAAAATTGGCAAGTCAGGCCTTTTTCTGGGAACGTGTCGACCGATATAACCAATATCATCAATGCTATAGTCCGGCCGCCAAGATTCATCATCTAACTTGGGAGTATAACTATTATATATTACAACCGGACTGGCACCATACTTGTCATACCCGAAGGAGGTATAATATTTTTTTTCTGCTTCTGAGATAAGGACAACCACATCAGAATATTGAAAGGTGATTTCCTGCTCAAAATAATTGCTCGTTATCGGCCCGCCCAGATTGGTAATGTGTTCCATCCGAATGAGTGAATGACAAACAGAAATCATTAATTTATCTGGATAAGTTTTTTTAATCGTTCGCGTAGTCTCGAAAGCCACCCAAAGATTGTTGATACATGCGTCTAAATCTGCAAAAACATTTTTAACATCATCTGGTCCATGAATGATTCTAATCCCAGGATATCGCTCGGCAAAATCCGAGGGCGGCTCGTCCAATTGGGCGAGAAATATTGGTATTATTTCAACATCCTCATCATCCTGAAACATATCCAGAAAATTTAGAATCCATGTAGCAACCCCGCCATAAACGATCGGGGGAATTTCGTTTGTTAGTAATCCAATTTTCATTTTTTTCCTTTAACGTAATTATTATTTTAATAATGTGATTTTTTGCAAATGTTCATTTGTGCCTGTTTTCAGACGTAAAAAGTAAACACCACTGGGTTGATTTAATCCATTCCATTTTATTCGATATTCACCAGAATTCATTTTTTCATTCACCAATGATTCCACCAATCGGCCGGTAATATCATAAATATTTAATTCAACTGGATTATCACTTGATTGTCCTAAAGAGAAGTGAATGGTCGTTGTGGGATTGAATGGGTTGGGATAATTGGGCATAAGTTTAATTTGCCCCGGAATTAACATTTCATCTTTTGTGGATAAGTACGTTACATGCTTTTTCGGATAAATCACCGCAAAATCAGTCAATAAAATGAAAGTTCCCGGAGGGACGCTAATTTTTACATTTTGCAAATCAAAGGAGATTGTGTCCCCAAGAAATACGTGATACCATGGCCCTTTATGAGGCAATTCAATAGAAATTTCTTTTGGCACTACATCAAAATTTCCAGTAACAAATGCGTTTTTTCCATTATAATCATATTGGATTTTTTTCACTGATGCATTCAGCCACGTTTTTAAATTGGAATTCTGATGGTAGAAAATGGGATGTGTTTTTCGAAGTCTAATCAAATAGGACCATGTATCAAATAAATTTTTGCGTTGAATATCTTGGAGATAATCCCATTTGATGGGTTTTTCACCAAGGCGTCCCCCATCATTGATGGAAATATCATAGCCCAGTTCTCCAAACTGCCAGATCATTTTAGGCCCGGGGATTAAGAAAAATAGTGCGCCTGCGGTCTTCATTCTTTCCAGTGCGACATGGATTTCCTTCACATCATGATTGCCGACCTTATTCCCATAGGATTTAGCCTTAACCATAATCCGCTCTTCGTCATGGCTTTCCATATAGGTTACCATATTGGGTTTAGACCATCCGCGGTTTTTAAAGTATGTCCAGGATAATTTGGAGTTGTCACCTCCGTTATATCCCATAACTGCTTCACCATAATTATGGTTTGCATTGGCCCACATGAGCATTCCGTATTCAGCCAATTCTTTTTCTTCTTTTTCCACTGCTAAATGTTCCAAGATGACAATACCACTCGAGTTCACGGACCAAACTTGATCTGCCATTCTTTTAAGTAACCTAACCCGATCGGCATCATAATTACTGCCCCATGAATCATCAAGACCTTTATGATTATTTCCAATCCCTTTGGTAAAATCAAACCGAAATCCGTCTATTTTAAATTCGGTCATCCAATAACTGATCATACGATCCATTACATCCTGGGTGGCATTGCTCTCATGGTTCCAGTCAAATCCCCAGTGAGCATCCTTGTTCGCAAAATTATGTTCTCGATTAAACCATGGATTTTGATCTGTGGGTTTGCCAAATCCAACATCATTATACAAGCGAAGAAAGGGCGATTGTCCGTATGAATGATTGATAACTATATCCATAATAACCACAATTCCCCGAGCATGTGCTGAATCAACGAATACCTTCAGATCATTTTTTGGGCCGTAATATTTATCCGGCGCAAACAAAAAGGATGGGTTATAACCCCAACTGCTGTTCCCTTCAAATTCATTGATAGGCATGAGTTCAATGGCATTGATCCCAAGTCGCTCAAAATAATCCAAAGAATCGGTCAGCGTTTTATAATCATGTGAGGAAATAAAATCCCGGATCAATGTTTCGTAAATAATCAATTCTTCCTTTTTGGGCGCCACAAATCCTGTTGTTTCCCAATCATAAGCTGTTTGCCCGGGCTGGAGTACAGACACCGAATATTGGGTCTTATCCTTTGGATAGGCTTTCAAATTTGAATATACACTTTCGGCGATATGGTGATCATTCCAAGGATCTAAGATTTTATCCGAGTATGGATCGGCGATCCTTAATCTACCATCCACAAAATACTGGTAGGCATATTCCTTTCCCGATTCCAATCCGTTGATGTTGAGCCACCACCGCGTACTATCTGAATCAACCACATGACGATTCATAAAGTAATCGGTATCCACCTGCCAATCGTTGAAATCACCGATAACATATACATTATTTTTATGGGGTGCGAATAAGGAAAGCGTTACCGATGTGCCGTCAGAATTATAATTCACACCATCAATAATGCCGGCCGGCGCGGCTTCATCCGTCACCGCCGGATTATAGACCAGATTAAAAGTGGCCGTATCGGACCTTCCCAAGGCATCTAAGGCGATGACAGAAATTGTTTTCTTTCCATGGTTAGTTAATGCCACGGAATATTGAATTGTATCATTGGTGGATGTGGCTACTTCGCTCCCATCTATCAAAATTTTCATAGCTGTTAGTGTACTTCCGATGGAATTCCCGATCGCTGTCACCTGGACCGTCGTATCCACCGATGTCATAAAAGGATTGAGTCTGGATACAATGGGCTCAAGAATAACCACCTGAGTTCCGCTTTCATACAATTCAACAAAAATATCAGCTCCACCTTTGGCCTTCCCTTCCTTTTGAGAATCACCACTGCGAAAAACAAAAGCAAGCTTTAATATTTTTTCTGATGAGGGTACGCTATAATAAGACTGAATATTATCAATCTTTAATTCATATTGATCTGTGGCAATTCTTGTGAGTTTTGTATCAGAAGTATTTTGACCCCAATTAGTCTTTACATATTTCCAATCAGATGGGCGCACACTTTTATCTGTTATCACTCCTGTATGCGCATAAACGTCGCCGTTATACCCTTCTAATCCACCCGTCCCTCGATCTGCATAAAAAGTGATTGTTATGGGTTGATCTACTTTTGGAAAAGACGGTGACCATTCAACAACATATTTACTTTGGCCGATTATAAGTTCAAGGGTAAACAGCCAAACCAGCCATTTTAACCCAATGAATCTCGTCCGATTATTTTTGGATAGCATCGGTAGATAAATGCTTATACCAGGTAAAATAAAGAGAAATAGATAGCACCAAAAAAACGACACCTAACACCAAAACATTGGTCCAAGCTTTAAACATGATACTCATCATTAATAAGAAAAATGAAACTTGCCAGGGAACGGCCAATACAGTTGAAAAAATATCCCGTCGATTTTCTTTATCTACCGCCTGAATTTCTGCTGGGTTCAGTTGTGATTTGAATCGACCCCAAGACCCAAATGGCCGGGTTTTATTATAAAATGATTGAAGGGTACTTTCATCCGTGGGTTTTGTAAACATTGTTCCTATAATCGTACCGATAAGCGAAACAGTCGTGGATAAACCAAACATAGTATACTCAGTTACACCCGCTGGCGCTATCGCCTTAAATGCAATTGCAGAAATCATGCCCGATAAAGTGCCAATAGCAAATCCCCAGCCATTCATTCGCGACCAATACCATCTTAATAACATGGGTAAGAGGAGTCCAGATCCAATGCTCATGGTAATCCATCCCCAGATATCATTAATATTTTTAAAAACAAACATAAGCCCTAACCCAGCTAAAACAATAAATATAGAAGCCATATAACTATGGGCCATAAGTTTCTTTTTGCTCGCTTGCGGGTTAATATATAATTGATATATATCTTTTACCCAATAGGCGGCACCTGCATTAACCGTCGAGTCAAATGTGGACATTCCGGCAGCCATTAATCCGGCAATGAGAAATCCTTTAATACCAATTGGTAGCGTTTCAACAACGGCGGGAAGTACTAATTCCGGATCAACAATTTTTGTTCCTAAAGAAACACCAATGATCGCAATGGATCCAATAAATACCCAACGAAAAGAAAGTAAAAATACCCAAAATGCACTTAGAAGTCCAGCTTCCCTGTCATCCTTCGCCGCAAAAAATCTCTGAAGCATATAATTCCCAGTACCGCCTGACCCCTCTAAAACAACTTTCATGAGATAAAACATGATCGCCACACCGAAAAGATTATAAATGGAATATTGGGAAGCACCATCAATATTTAGTTCTGAAGAAGGTATAATACTCGTCCATTCTTTTAAGGTAGTGGTATACCGTTGAAATCCGCCGTCAAATAATGGCAGGGATATAGTGAATTCTTCTGGAAGATTGATACTATAGGCCAATGAAGCCATATAGGCAATTGCACCAAATATCAGAATACCTTGAAAAACATCAGTCCAGACAACCCCATACAATCCGGAGGCAACCGTATAAACCATTGCAATAGAAATCAATAAAGTAGCTGCCCAAAATTCCGATGGTAGTCCAAGATAATTTCTTATGCCTAAAAACTGGTCCAAAAATTTTCCACCCCCAAGGGCAAAATAAGTAACCATGGCAACGGTCATAATGATTGATGAAATGGCCGCAACCAGTCTGGCAGCTTGGCCAGAGCGCCCTTCTCCAAATCGGAGTTTCATCCATTCAGCCAAAGTCATTGCACCAGAGCGTCTGTTCCACTTCCCCATATAGATCATGAGGAAAGCCATAATTAATGTTACTCCACCGCGAATCTCAATATAGAAACCCTTGGCGCCCATGGCATATATCAAGGCAGCAATAATCATGGTGCCACTTATATCTAAATTGGATGACATTCCAGAAGAAGCCAAGGCCCACCATGGCAAATCTCGTTCCCCTAAGAAATAGGAATCGATATTCTTCCCCGCCTTGCGCTGCATCATCAAACCGATAATGACTATGGTTGATAAATAAGTGAGAATGATGGCGTAATCTATAGTACTCATAAAATTCTTCTATTTTTTGGTTTCATAATAATTTTTAACATATTCATTTACCATTCTGTGTGCGGTAAAATCGACCCCTGTTTTAATGGCCTCCTTCATTATAGATACCCATTTTTCACGATTGTCATAATAGGCCGGAATTACCCTATTCTCTAAGGTTGAATATAAATGATCTGCATCTTTTTCATCGTTAGGATGTTCAGGATCCCCAATGGCCCAACCATTGATACCATCCCGGCAGCCTTCGGCCCACCATCCATCCAAAACCGATAGATTCGGGACACCATTTAATGTCGCTTTCATGCCACTGGTTCCACTGGCTTCATTGGGTCTGAGTGGTGTATTCAGCCAAATATCCACACCGGATGTAATCATTCGCCCCAACCACATATTATAGTTTTCGAGGAAGATGATTTTGATCTTTCCGAACATTTTGTTCGCCTTGGAAACTATTTGGCGGATAAGCTCTTTTCCTTCCGCATCATTGGGATGTGCTTTACCGGAATAGACCACTTGGATCTTTCCTTGGCCAATTTCTAGAAGGCGTTCCGTATCCTGGAATAAAAGCTGGGCGCGTTTATAAGTGGCTGCCCTTCGGGCAAACCCTATCGTAAGCGTATCCCGATCCAATGCTTTCTGGACTTGTGAATTGGCATAGCCCAATAAATATTTTTTCCGTGTCACATGGGTATCCCAAATTTCATCATTTGGAATCTCATCAACTTTTAATAACAATTTAGGGTTTTCTCGCCAGTCGGGAATATGCTGATCAAATAATTTTTTAAATGGACTCCCCATCCAATAGGAATGATGCACACCATTGGTGATGTGGCCTATATCGCTCCAGGGAAATTGATCCCGAGCCACTTGGCCGTGAAGATGGGAAACACCATTGGCTGAACGACTGAAGTATAATCCAAGTTCAGTCATATGCAGGCGCCCATTTTGAACGAGGGATGGCAATTCAAGGTTTTCTGGTATAAGACCATGAAGCAATTTTTTAACGCGGGATTCGGCAAAATGATCATGGCCTGCCGGGACCGGTGTGTGTGTGGTAAAATGGCAGCGCTTTTTCACATCTTCTACATTACCCTTGAATTTTTCCAGCAAATTCAAAACCAAGAATGAACAATGGCCTTCATTCATATGGTATGTTTCAATATTGTCATGGCCGAGATGTTCTAATAATTTTGTACCACCGAATCCAAGGATGGCTTCCTGGAGAATGCGGTGATCCTTATTTCCGGAATACAGGCGTAAACTAATATTCCTGTCGTCAGTAAAATTATCCTCAAAATCCGTATCTAAAAAATAAATAGGAAGAACTTTTCCGCCCTGACCCATGTAATCAAATTGATAAGCTTGGATCCACACATCCCTTTCTCTTAGGCGGAGAGTGAATTTTACGTCCAGTTTTTTCAGGAGCGGATAGGGATCAAACCGGGGATGTGTTTCTGTTTGTACTCCCTCATCATCAATACGCTGTTTGAAATATCCTTCCCGGTATAACAATGTTATAGCGCACATATCCAGACCAAAATCACCGGCAGCCTTTATATGATCTCCTGCTAAAACACCCAATCCGCCGCTATAAGTTGGTAAACTGGAGGAAATGCCAATTTCGGCACTGAAATAAGCTATTTTCATTATAAACTAAATTCTTCCGCTATTTTTAATTAATGATCTCATTTTTTCCACCATCTCCGGAAGCAAAAGATCTTCTGAATAACGCCATTCCCAATTGTTTCCCACAGTCCCTGGGATATTCATTCGGGATTCCGTCCCCAATCCTAAAATATCCTGCAATGGAGTGATGACCATCCTGGCTTCTGAATCCAAAGCCAATTTAATAAAATTCCAATGAATATTGGATCCGTCAGAATTGAAAAATGATAGGGCCCTATCCCTTTCTGCTTTTAATTCCAACTCCGATTGAACGGGATGCCCATTTGAATTCATACTGTTAAATCTTCCGATAATTGTATCATTATCATGCGTTCCTGTATAAACAACCATATTCTCTGAGACGGGGCTCGGTTTTTCTTTTTCTTTAAATGTCATCTGAAGGATGATTATTCCAGGGATATTAAATTTTTCCATGATGGGAGCTGCGTTTATGCTTGCTTCTCCTAGATTTTCTGCAATAATAGGGCGATCACCAAGTGCAGTATTGACTGCCTGAAAAAATGGTTCTCCGGGCCCTTCGATCCACTGACCTCTCATACCGTTTGAATCATCCACATTTACTTCCCAATATTTGGCAAATCCATTGAAATGGTCAATCCGGATAATATTCACAAACTCGAATAAATATTTAAGTCGGGCAATCCACCATTCATAACCTGAATCTTTGTGTTGGGCCCAATTATAAATAGGATGGCCCCAGATCTGCCCTTCTTTAATAAAATCATCCGGAGGACAACCAGACTGAGCCATCATGCGTCCATCGCCGTCCAGTTTAAATAAATTACGATTGGACCATACATCGGCACTATTGTAAGAGATATAAATGGGTATATCTCCGATGATCCTAATTCCTTGTTTATTAGCATATTCTTTTAATCCTCGCCATTGCATGTAAAAGAAATATTGAAGGATTTTAATATTTTCTATTTTGCGATAATAATCTAAGCGAATTTGCGCCAATGTTTGTGCATCACGCATGGCAAATGCTTCAGACCAATCTGACCACTGTTTTCCATCTTCTAAAGAACGAAGGATAATAAATAAAGTATAATCATCGAACCAGTAATTATTGGCATTACAGAAGGATTGGTAGGACTTTATCTCATCTGAAGTCGCGTTTCTTTGAAATCGATCAGCAGCTTTTTGGAGAAGGGGGATTTTAAATAATTCAACAGCTTTATAATCAACTTTTTCCTTCGGAAAATTAGGGCATCGGTTCAATTCTTTTTTTTCAATGTATCCATCCTCACAGAGCAAATCCAGACTGATCAACAATGGATTGTTGCAAAAAGCCGAAATTGTGCTGTAGGGCGAATAACAATTGTCCGGCTGACCACTGGGTAGAATTTGCCACAACTTCTGTCCCATCTGTTCAAGTTGATCGATAAATTGAAAGGCTGATTGCCCCAAATCACCAATTCCGTGAGGGCCAGGTAATGAGGTTAAGTGCAGCAGCACACCGCTTTCTCTAGAAAAATTATTCATTATGTTAAAAGACGATATCCTTTTTTTGTTTGAATTAGAGGCAAATAATGGATAAATCCACGATTATCAGATAGGAAATCTAATTAGTAACTCAGTTCTGAGTAACTATAAAATAAAAAAGATATTTATAAAGAAAAAAGAAGATTTATTTTAATTGCGCTTTTTCGATCAATTGGTCCAGATCGAAGTTATCTTTCTTCATGATCTTTTCTACCACTTCACTCACATCTATTTTAAGCCGCTGCCCAGCTAGAGTAATATCTAGAATGGTATAATCCATGGCGATTTTTGTCAATGCTTCGTTAGAGGTCCAAATGGCGCGGTTGCCATTTTCTTTAGCGCTACCCATGATAGAAATTTGGTGATCCACAACTAAGACAATCTTTGGCCGCCAAATATCAGCAATTTTTTCTTCAGCAATATTATATGAAATTGTTTTCCCGAAATTCTTATTCAATTTGCAAAAACTGAACAGGATCACTTTTACACCCCGTTTTTCCGCATCAGCCAATTCGCTCTCAAGCTGTTTTACTTCTTTCGCCCAAGAGTTCATCAAAACCATTTCATTGGCCTTGTTAATTGCTTCCTTCAACTTAATAATCAAATTATTATAGCCATGGATATGCCAAAAATCGAATGCTTCTTCATCCAATTCTAAATCATCAAGAGCAGATTCAAGTCCATTGATATTTTCGGAATGGTTACTGTTTAAATGATCGATTAACTGTGAAGGAGCCAGCGGAATATATTTTTTGGGTGTATCACCCTCAGAATTAACGAGGCCCATAGATTCCAGCCTGTTCAACGTGGCATAAATAGCAGAACGGGGAATGGCCGATTGTGCACTGATTTCATAACCGGTTGCAGGATTATTTTTAAGTAGTGACACATAGGCTTTACAAGCATTCCGTGACAAACCAAACTGCTGTAAAAGGGTGATTAATTCTTCTTGGAGATCAGCCATGCTGTTTAATTCCTATTAATTATATGGGGGGATTTCATTCAAAAATCTATTGAGTAACTTATAAGAATATAACTAGTTTCTACTAGTAACTCAAGACTGAGTGTCTATTTTTCAAACATTATTCTTGGACCTGGAATGTACAAACCCTTTTTGATCACCATAATTTCATCCTTTGCTCTGGCAGGGAATCCAAATTGGCATCATCTTGCTGTTTGGTACCAGATTTTTCCAGACCGATTTTACAACGGTGATCAATCAAACGACCCCACTATGGTAAGCCTGATAGGTGTTTGGCCGTGGGATAAGCAATCTGAATGGGCTGTTTCGCCCTGGACTTCTGACTGGTACGAATTCCAGCCATGGGAGATCAAAAACGATCAGGACTACCGCTACCAATTTCAGTTGCGCCGGTATGGGGGCGACCTTGAAGGTATCATCCATAAACTGGATTATCTCCAGGATTTGGGGATAAATGCAATATATTTAAACCCTGTATTTGATTCCCCATCATCACATAAATATGGTGCGGCTTATTATCATCATATAGATCGGCACTTCGGTCCTGATCCCATAGGTGATTTAAAAATTATTCAATCGGAAAACCCCAATGATCCATCTACATGGAAATGGACCTCGGCTGATAAACTGTTTTTAAAATTGATTCGGGAAGTTCACAAACGAAATATGCATATTATTATTGATGGCGTATTCAATCATGTGGGAATGACATTCTGGGCTTTTCAGGATGTATTAAAAAACCGCGACAAAAGCCCTTATATTGATTGGTTTGTTGTAAAAGGAAGAGACAGAAAGGATTTATCTCACAATAAAGATTTTGTGGACCTGCCCCCTTTGTTTTCAGATCCCTATGGCAAAATGCGATATAAGGGCTGGGTGACGGATTTACCATCATTCAGACAAGATAGCCTCGGGCCAATACCCCCGGTACGTGACCATTTGCATGCAATCGTTAAAAGATGGATGGATCCCAATAACGACGGCGATCCCTCGGATGGAATTGATGGTTGGCGTCTGGATGTGGCTGAAAAAGTGCAGATCCGGTTTTGGACTTTGTTTGGCGGTTGGGTACGGGAGATTAACCCGAATGCTTATTTAACGGGAGAAGTCTGGTGGGAGGATTGGCCGAAAAACAAAATGTTCAATGCCCTCCCCTGGATGGTGAAGAACCGCTTTACGGCTGTGATGAATTATCGCTTCGGTGATGCTATGTATAAATTTTTTATTAATGAACAAGATCAGATTTCACCAAACCAACTTGATGCATTATTAAACGGTTTTATATCTGAATATGGTCACGAGAGATCTTTAACACTCCAAAATATGTTTGACAGCCACGATACGGAACGGCTTGCATCGGCAGTTGTGAATCCGGATCGCTGGATTGACCACGAAAACAACACCTGGTATCAGCCTCTTTTTGATATTCGCAAACCCAATGAGAATGAATGGCAGACACTAAAAACCATGGTCACATTTCAATACATTTTCCCAGGTACACCTTTTATATATTATGGTAACGAAGTTGGCATGTGGGGCGCCGATGATCCCGATTGCAGAAAGCCGATGATTTGGGAGGAGTTTAATTATAATAATGAAAAGGCCCACCAATGCGACCGCCGGAATGACTGCGATGGACAGAGGCCTAGTGATCCAGTTGAAATAAATACTGAACTTTTTAACCATTACAAACAGCTGAATAAACTCAAATCTCAATATAATGTACTTAATTACGGCGATTATAAAACGGTGTATACCGACCAAAATGGTTTATATATTTTCTCTCGCTCTTATGATGATCAAACGATTTTAGCCATCTTTAATGGGGCGAAACATTCTACAGAAATACCTTCCTCCATTTGGGGGAAAACCAAGACAGATTGGACATCATTGATTGGTAAAGCCAACCAAAATAACATTAAGGGAAAATCAGGACATATTTTTATCCATGAAAATTAAAACCTGGATCCTATCAATTTTATTAACCTGCGGCTACCTTTATGGGGGCATTACAGGAAAAGTCGTCGGTGTAATCACTGATGAAAAAACGGGTAACCCATTAATCGGATGTAACATCATTCTTCAGGGAACTTCTCTGGGTGCAGCAACTGACTTGGATGGTGCCTATATTATATTAAATATTCCTCCGGGAACATACACAGTTAAAACACTCATGATTGGTTATGCATCCTCTAATATTACCAATGTAATTGTTCGATCTGACTTGACTACAACCATAGATGTCTCAATGAAAGAAGAAACCATTGAGGGAGAAGAAGTGACCGTCGTAGCCGAGCGGCCATTGATCACCAAAGATTTGACAGCTTCAACAGCCATTGTAGATGGTGACATGATAGACCAGCTACCCGTTACCGAAATTTCTGAAGTACTCGAATTGCAGGCGGGATTTGTCCAGGGACACCTTCGTGGTGGCCGATCCGGAGAAGTGGCATTCTGGATCGATGGCGTACCCATGACTGACGTATTTGACGGTGGTACTATTGTTGATGTGAATAAAAATACAGTTTCTGAAATTCAGGTAATTTCCGGCGCATTCAATGCGGAATACGGTCAGGCCATGAGCGGGATTGTTAATATTGTGACCAAAGACAATTCGGACAAATTCAGAGGAAGCGCAACGGTTTACGGTGGTGATTTTCTTACAGGTAAATCTGACCTGTTTCTGAATGCTAAATCATTCAATCCTCTAACCACCAATAATTTTGATATCAATATTGAAGGGCCAATCATTCCAGAAAAACTATTCTTCAACCTAACTGGAAGAACGATTTACTACCAAGGGATTCATGAAGGACAGCGAAGATTCAATCCTCACAATGTTTCATACCGCGACAAGACAGATGAATTCCAGCTGTATCGATTCAACATAGAAAATGGTGATACCCTTTATCCCGGCAAGGGGGATAATGCTTATGTACCCATGAACTGGAATAAAAAATTGTATCTCCAAGGGAAGTTGATTTACAAGTTTTCGCCCTTCACAAAATTAAAATATACACTGATCAATGATGATGTAACATACCAAGACTATGACCGGATGTATCGGTACAATCCTAATGGAAATCTAACTCGGTTTCGATTAGGAAGAACCCATTTATTAAATCTAAACCATAGTTTTTCGGGAAAAACTTTTGTTTCTGTTGGTTTCACTCGGTTCAATAAATCATATAATCATCAAACCTATGCCAAGGATCAATGGAATAAATATGTCCATCCAAAATTACTCAATTCACAGCCTTATAGTTTTCTAACTGGCGGAACAAACCCATCTGTTTTTTCAAGACAAACAAGTACCACAACTTTAAAAATTGATTTAACCAGTCAAATGAATAAACAGCATCAAGTTAAAACTGGGATTGACTTTCGATTTCACCAGCTCTCTTACGTAGATTATTCACTCCGGCCGCCAGATGAAAAAGCGAGTTTTAACGAATTGATTGATGATCCCTTTTTAATCAATCCACAACGACTGCCTGATTCAACCATTTACTCAAGTTCCTACCAGTTTAATCCATTTGAAGCGGGTGCATATCTTCAGGATAAAATTGAATTCAATGAATTGATTATTAATATTGGTTTTCGTGTGGATTACTTTAATCCAAAAGGGGAAATCCTAAGTGACCCTACCGATCCATCTATCAATAATCCTATCCGCCCCGAGAATATTTATACAGATTTAAATGAAAATGGGGTAAGAGATGTTGGAGAACCAAGCGTTACCCTATCAGATCGAAAAACCTACTGGTTTAAACAAACATCACCAAAATGGAAAATCAGTCCCCGGTTTGGCGCCTCCTTTCCCTTTTCAACAACAGGTGTTGTTCATTTTTCTTATGGGCATTTCTTCCAGGTACCTCGATTTCAATTGTTGTATATGAATCCTGATTTTGATTTGGGGCAAGGTACCGGTAATATTGGTGTCATAGGGAATTCTGATTTACGCCCGGAAAAAACTGTACAAGGAGAATTGGGAATCCAGTTATCCATCACTTCAAATATAGTAATGGATTTAACAGCATATTTTCGAGATATTAGAGATTTAACGGGGACACGCTCAAAAGAGATAGATTTATTTGGTGGTTCCGCTTCATATAATAAACTGGTTAATTCAGATTTTGCCTATATAAGAGGAGTGATCATGTCAATAAGTATGCGTGAGACTAATGGGCTTTCGGGTAACTTGGATTATACTTTTCAAATTGCAAAAGGGTCTGCATCGGATCCCCAGCAGGCCAGAAATGCCATAGCCGGCGGCTCCCTCCCTGAGATTCAACTAATTCCATTAAATTGGGATCAGCGCCATACGGTTAATTTATCCGCTGCCTATAACCGAAAGAATTGGGGTATGTCTGCCATCGCCCAAATTGGGTCCGGATTACCCTACACCCCATTGAGTACTGAGGATATTTCATCCTTGGTGCAAAATTCGGGTAAAAAGCCAATTACATGGAATGTAGATTTTAAAGGATTCTACACCCCCTTCAAAAATGCCACACTATTTATAAGGGTGGAAAATGTTTTTGATTACCTGAATCAACATGGTGTTTATGATGATTCCGGCAAGGCCGATTTCACCCGTTGGGAAAATATTGCTAAAAGTCAAAATACCGATGAAGCTGTGAATACGATCGAATCCTGGTTTAAAAATGAAACTTTTTATTCAATGCCGAGAAGAATTGAATTTGGGGTTATCTATGCATTCTAAGTTTTTACTTTATTTATCACTATCCATTTTTTCATGGATGTACGCCCAGGAAGCATCCGGGCGTCAATTTCGACGGACAGGAATTCATAATGGAAACCTGGTCCGAACTGTATATGGCAACTGGGGTGTTGTGGGGCAGCCCGGGAATAAAGGCCCACGCGGTGCATGGCTCCATGATAATAATGGTTATATCGGCGATGTTTCACCTATGGTAGGCGCAGAAATCACCACATTAGATACAGCGGGAAATCCTGTCAAATTTCATTCGGTCGTGATCTCTCCTGCAAATCGCCCCACTTCCACCGGGTTTGAAGAATCGCCTGGAGGAAAATCCTGGAGTTTTGAACCCCGTGCCGGGTATTTCAACGAAAACCAGGAAAGCGTGGCAATGAGTACGGATAAAACCACGTGGCCGCCATTCTGGCCCGATAAGCAAAAGGATGGTGACGATCCCGGCTGGCGTGGATCATGGAATGGTTATTTTGGGAAAGATCTGCAAAATATTCAGCAAGAAAGTTTCTTTGTCATGGATGATAATAATGATGAAGAATTCAACTATCCACAATACAATAAATGGAACGTGGCTTTTAAACCCGATTCAACAAACCCAGCGCGGAATGGTCTTGGACTAGAGGTAAAAGTACGAGGCATGCAATGGCAGCAGTTTCTCGCTCAAGACGTTTTATTTTGGCTTTACGAGGTCACCAATACAAGTACGGTGGATTACACCAACGTAGTTTTTGGTATGCTGGTTGGGACTTATGTGGGAGTAACCGGCTCTGATGACCGCCCACAGGAATATGACGATGACTGGTCATTTTTTGATGTAGAAAATGACATTACATACACAGGGGACTATGACAACAATGTAGATCGGAATCCCCGTTGGGTCGGTGATGTAGGCATGGTGGGATATGCCTTTTTAGAAAGCCCTGGGAACCCATATGACGGCATCGATAACGATGGTGATTTTAATCTAATCTCAAGCGCCTCTGCGCCCCTTTTTGACGTAACCAGTTTTGATTCGATCCTCATTCAGCCCGGCCATGAAGTGGTATTGATTGATGAACAATACAACCGTAAAAAATATACTATTCCAAACCGCGATAGTGTAATCGTGAAAACACGTGGCGCTACAATCGTGGTCTACCCCGGTAAAACTTATTTAATGGAAGGAAACATTGTTTACGACCTCAAGGGCAGAGAGCTTTCCAATGAAAATGCCTTTGACGGTATTGACAATGACCTAGATGGGTTGGTGGATGAAAATTATTTTCTCCATTACAATCAGCGTCGAATCGAGCCGGATGGCACTGTTTTATTTGATACAATTAATCCTCGAGCTTATATCGATTATATTACCGGTTATGGTATTTTAAATACACTCATTGATGAGCGGCGTGATGACGGTATTGATAATGATGGTGATTGGAATGCGGAATATGACGATCTAGGTGCAGATGGTATTGCCGAAACGGGTGACAATGGTGAATTGGACGGAAAACCAACATTGGGCGAACCCAACTTTGACCGTACTGATGTGGATGAATCGGATCAAATTGGATTAACCAGTTTTAACTATTTTTCCCCGGCAAACCTTTACCCTGCTAAAGAAGATGAAGAATTATGGGATCAGCTCAAACCCGGATATTTTGATGTGCCTTCATCCATTTCAAATGGGCAACCCATTGCCGGTGAGGATGGCGATTTTATTTATGGCGCTGGGTATTTTCCCCTTAGAGCCGGTCAAACGGAGAGATTCTCCGTGGCTCTGGTCTATGGAAACGACCTGAAAGATCTGGTCAACAATAAAAAAACGGTTCAGGATATTTATAACAGCGATTATCGCTTTCCCCCACCGCCAAAAAAACCCACCATGACGGCTGTTCCCGGAGATGGAAAGGTAACCCTTTATTGGAATCGTGTTGCGGAAGAAAGCCTTGATCCGGTAACTAAAGTTAAAGATTTCCAAGGATATAAAATTTATCGTGCCACTGACCCAAATTTTAATGATGTGAGAAATATCACCGATGCCAACGGTCTGATACAGGGATATAGTACCCTTACCCAATTCGATAAAAAAGACGGTATCAGTGGATATTTTTATCCATCTCCTAACCTGTTTCAAGATACAAAAGGATATACTTATTACCTTGGCAGTGAAACAGGGTTGGTTCATTCTTTTGTGGATGAAAATGTCCAAAACGGACGAACCTATTATTATGCACTGGTCGCTTACGATCATGGTGATCAAGCGAAAGATATTTTTCCATCGGAGAATTCAAAATTCATTTCCGCCCTGCCCACTGGCGAGATCATTACGGATCAAAATACAGCTATTATCACACCCACTGCAAAATCGGCTGGTTTTACACTTAATGATACGATTCCACTTAATCATACCGGTCCGGGGACTGGCTCACTTGCTATCAATATCATGGATGAAAAAAGCCTCACTGGCCATCAATACCAAATCAAATTCTTTGATACAGCCACCGATGGCATTGATAATGACCAAGATTGGGATCTTCTTACGGATGACGTTGGCACTGATGGTCTGGCAGGAACCAATGATCCTGATGGAACCGAAAACAATGGCAAACCGAATTATGGTGAACCGAACTTTGACTGGTTTGATGATGAGGAATATATGCCTGTCACAACCATGTATAGTATAAAAGATCTAGATCCTTTAACCGAATCGTTTACGCCCAACGACACATTCCGGGTGCAGCTCAGTAAGAAAAACATCATACCTTCTTCGGTTAAATTGGTGAATAGCATCGGGGCAGAAATACCCGCATCAGATTATGAGATTGATTATGCAAGGGGTCGAATCCGGGCTGCAAGTCAAGGCTCTCTTGGAAATGATGATCATGAATTAACCTTTAATTATTATCCCATTTATAAAAATCCCTACATCCATGAATCGGTATGGACGAACCCCAACCAGTTACCTTACGTGCCGGAGCATAAAGATTCGGATATATTTGATGGCTTGTCCATTCAATTCAACAATGACTGGTTCATCACGGCTAAAGAAAAAGAAACCTATTGGTGGACAACTGAGGATGGATCAACCTGGTCCCAAAACCAGGCTGATTCAACACTGCATTTTATAGTGAGTGCTTCGGATCTAGATACAAATTTTGATGGCAAAATTGACTTAAAGGCCATCCGGGTGCCCAATAAATATGCTGTCGTTTTTTCAGATCAATCCGATTTTGGTCAATCCTATCGATCTTTAATTGATCATTCAGCCGGGACAAAAACCAATTTTAAAGTGATGAATCTTACTGATAATGTAAATGTACCCTTCTATCTTTGGGATTATCCCCTAAGCCACAGGGGGAAGATAAATCCTTTCGATTACATTTATTTTTATGAAAAGGATTCAACGGGGATAGACCGATATACCTGGAATATTACCTTCGCTCTAAGGCAAGCCCAAGACCCTAAAACCAAATTGTATTTTGGTACGGGTGACACATTGTTTATTGATTTTTCTAAGCCATTCAGGAATACGGATTCCTTTGTATTCCAAGGTCCTGCGCCTGAGGTTAATGCCCCCTTGGTTAAAAATGAGATGGGCGATATTCGTGTTGTCCCTAACCCTTATATCGTGGGACATAAATTTGAGTCTCCCCTGCCTCCGGGGATCACCAGCGGACGGGGTACACGAAAAGTTGAATTTCAGAATTTACCTTCGGATAGCCGCGTTCATATATTTACGACGCGTGGCCAACATCTGCGGACCATTAATCATTCCGGTGATATGCATACCGGCACCATTACGTGGGATCTAAAAACGAAAGAGAATCTCGATATTGCCTTTGGCGTTTATTACTACATCGTCGAATCAAAAACTGGTGGTAAGAAATCCGGAAAATTGGCGGTTATTAAATGAGAAAGTTTCTTATAGCTACTCTCTTGATTAGTCAGGTCCCGGCCCAATCTAAAGTTGGGTCTGCAGCGGCATCCTTTCTGGGAATTGGTGTGGGCGCGAGGGCTGTAGGCATGGGTGGCGCTTTTTCTGCTATGGGCGGGGATGCATCAACACTTTATTGGAATCCAGGTGCCTTAGCCAGGCTCAACAGGTCCGAAGCCATTTTATCCAAAGCCGATTGGTTGGTTGGGACCGACCTCCATTTACTATCTTCTGTCATACGGTTAAACACAACCCATTCAGTTGGATTTTATTTATCCCAATTGAATCATGGCCGGGAGGAGATCACTGACCTGGATAACCAAAATGGCACAGGCCAATATTGGACAGCTTCAGATATCGTTTTGGGCTTTGCATATGGCCGAAATCTTTCTGACCGATTCTCTGTTGGCGGTATGGGGAAATATATTTCACAGCGAATTCATCATTCTTCCGCTTCCACCTTTGCTCTAGATCTGGGAATATTCTATCAAACCAGTTCGGATAAGGTTCGGATCGGCATGTCCATTTCCAATTTTGGCTCTGACATGACTTTGGATGGAAAAGATCTTTATAAAAAAATAGATTTGGATCCGGACAATTCCGGCCACAACGAAGCATTGGTAGCCACACTCAAAACAGATCCATGGCCACTACCTTTATTTTTCCGCGTCGGTACTGCGGTAAAAGTGTTTGATCAAAAAAAATTAAATGTAACAGTCACCACTGATGCCTTCATCCCCAGCGATGATGTGGAAATGATCAATATCGGTGTTGAGACAGTCATTTCAGATCGGACTCGAATCCAAGTTGGATATAAAGGATTGGGGAATGCTGATAGTGAAGAAAGCTTTACCTTTGGCGCCGGTACGCAATTCTATGCGAGCGGATTTGATATTCGCATGGACTATGCCATTCAATCCTTCGGGAAATTTGGCACAGTTCCTCATTTAAGTATTGCTTTTCTTTTTTAATTATTTCCTTTTTTTTCTATAAAGGATGACCATATATTCGGATAACTTTATTTAGTGACTCTTACTTGCGTTACTAAATGTATTCGTTCAAATATATAAGATTGGAGAAATTCTTATGAAGAAAACGTTAGGATTAATTAGTCTATTTTGTTGTTTGACTGTATCAGCACAGTCTTATGTTGGCAATGTTCTTGTCAATGCTGGATTCGAGGATACCAGTGCCACAGGCAAGGCAAATTGGGGAGTCCATCCAACAACTTATGCAAGCTTTGCATACGAAGAGGTAGGTGTTACAATGTACGGATCCTCAAGACAATATCCATCTTATTGGGGTAGTTGGGGCTTTAAGCTTTGGGGTCAATACAATGGCAGCGAAAATGAATCTAGCGTCTACCAAACTTTTACAGATGTTCCCGCAGGAAAACAGGTGGTTTTGTCCGGTGTCTCAATGACCTACAACGAAGATCGTATTAGAGGAGAGAACAAGGCATATCTATTTGTTAAAACATTTGATGCAAACTGGGGTAGTTATGCTGGTTCATTTTCCGATTCAATGGATGTGAATTCTCCGGCTGACGTTTGGACTCCACTGTCTGTCTCTCATACTATCCCTGCTGGTACTAAATATGTCCAAATCGGAATTGGTTATTATCAAAAAAGTAATGATGACCATGGTGGGTTATACTTTGATGATCTCGTCTCATATATAGGTGATACCAAGGTTACAATGAATGTAAACACCTCTCATATTGAGGGGCTTACCCCCCGCGGTCCAGGTATGATGGTTGACCTACGGGGTGGAAGCGTTGGAGACGGAACAGGCGTTATTGCAAATCCTGCATGGGGACCTGGAACGAATCTCCGTTCTTCTGGCGGCGATAATTGGACTCTTGATATTGCTCTTGATAACAGCCTGGTTTACGATTTCAAATTTGGCGGCCATATTGCCAATTTGGATGGGACCGTATCAAGTTATTGGGAGAATGATCTTCCAGGAGCGTCATATAGCGGTGATAATTTTAAGATGGATTTGTCATCTAACACCGAAGCGGCTACATCGATAACTCATTACTTGGGCCGTGGACCAAGCAACGATACACCGCCCTATACCGCCACAGCTGACACAGTTGATATTTCATTTAGAGTTAACATGGGGTTAAATACTGATTTTAATCCTGATTCAGATGTGCTCTCTTTAGTAGGGCATTTCCCCCAAGGAGGCTCAGACAATATGTGGAGTCCGGGTACTTTTCAATTATCTCGGGTAGGTAGTAGTGACTATTGGCAATTCCATATGAAATTACCTCAAACTTATATTGATACAGTGGATAAAGTGAACGCAAGTTGGGCGACCGGTGGATTACATATGTACCGTTTCGCAATCGGAGCAGACTGGAATAACTCAGAAAATCTGAATGGCGCCTATCATGATGGTAATGAAAATAGGATTTTAATTCTGAACACGGCCATGAAAGACACCACGATACATTGGGTATGGTGGAACGATAAAGCACCAACTCCTTTCACAGCATCCTCCAAAGTACCTTCACTAACTTTTCATACCAATATCGGTAAAGCTATCGCTAACAATGGTTGGGCCGATGGTGATCTTCTTTTGGTAAAATGGGGTTATGGAAAAACATCAGATAAAGTCCATGTGGATACTTTAGTTGCCGGTGTAGGTGGCGATTACAAAGTTACAATTTCTCCAACAGATAGTGTTGCAATTGATGATTCCCTTGGAATGTATTACCAATACTACCGTGTAACCGGTGGTACTGAATACAGGGAAATTTTCTTCAACTTTGACACTACGTGGAAAGATGTATCTTTACAGGAACGTCGTTGGGCTCCCCTTAAAGGAAAAGGTGGCACTGATGTTTCTTTGGTTGATTATGTGGATTCCAAAACACATGGTCGTCGTTTCCCGATCTTCCGGAATGCGACCAAGGTTGATGCCAATGCTGCCGATTCTGATAGCCTTTTGGTTACATGGACAGCAGATCTACGACCTATCTATTACCAGTTACTGTCTTATGGCAGTGATACGGCTGATTCTTTAGCTGGTATTCAAGGTGCTAAAACACTCTATTACAGCGATCGGGACAGTATATTCAGTTGGGGTGTTTGGATGAACGGTCCAGCCATTGGTGGATGGAATGCCCGTGGTGCATGGGGCTCAGGCCTCCGTGCAGACAGCCTTGCTAAAATGCATGATGACGGTACCCATGGTGATGCAACAGCTGGCGACTCTGTCTATACGGTTCAGTTTAATTACCAAAAGAATTCTACTGACATTGGTATGGAATTCAAATTTGGTGTAAACGCTGAAGATAATGAGTCTGGATTTGGATTAAATCACATTGAGAATATTGATGTAAATAGTCCAACAGTTGTATCTCAATTTGGTTCAATTAATCCAAATCGCTACAATGCATGGAATTTTGACAGAGGACAACCGGGCAATTTAGCTGTTGAAGAATTGGCTGGAATTCCAGAAGTGTTTGAACTTTCAAATAACTATCCAAACCCTTTCAATCCAACAACGAGTATTGAATTTAACATTCCGCTTGCCTCTGAAATATCTCTGACTATCTATAATGTCATGGGTCAAGAGGTGGCGAAAGTCCATAACGGCTTCGCACAACCGGGCGCTTATAAAGCAGTTTGGAATGGGCGGGACAACTTCGGGGAGAAAGCACCTAGCGGTATTTACTTCTACGAATTAAAAGCCGAAAATCACTTCCACAAGGTTAAGAAAATGACCTTACTCAAATAAGAAGGAACGATACACTAGCGACGAAAAAGAGGCTCGGAAAACCGAGCCTCTTTTTTTTTATAATATCTTTGTCTTTCCTTTTAGAAACTACCTTTTAACCAAAACAACATTTCGTTCAGGTTAGAAAAAACCGGTGCTCCTGTATTTTTCAATCGCTCTCGACTCACATGTCCATTGGCAACTAAAACACAATCTGCACCAATATAACAGGCCACTTCATAGTCGTGGGGGGTGTCCCCTATAAATAATACTTCATGGGGTCCATAATGCAATTCATCTACCCACGCCTTACCCACAATTTCTTTTCCGTAGGCATAATGGTTATCCTGCCCTATAATTTTCATAAAATATTTTACAATATCATGGTATTGTAAAATATCATCTAACATATCTTGGCTGGCAGCTGAAAGTAAGGATTGGGTTAACCCGCGATCTTTAAAATATTGCAATGCTCGTTCTGAGTCTATATGCAAATCCGGTTCATGGTGCCGGGCCATATAATCACTTATAAACTCACTCCCGGAAATGGAAAATGGTTCCTTTTCAAAATCGAAACCCAGTTTGATATAATAATCTTTGACGGGAAAAGTAAAGTTCTCTAAAAACCATTTTTCAGTCATTTCCTTCATATCCCGCCGGCGAAGAACCTTCTTTGTATATAAAATGAGAGAAATTAATTTGGTTTTATTGGTCAATGTTTTGAGGCACACTACTTCAACAACACCATCTTCTTCGTCTCTGTCAAAGGGCCCATAACAGCACGATAAAAATAAATACCCGGTGCAACAAGGTTTCCGGACTGATCTTTGCCATTCCACGCCAGTTTTTTATAGCCATAGTTTTGTTCCTCATTGACAAGGACAATGACTTCTCTACCTAAAATATCATATATAGTTAATGTTACTTGGCTGATTTCTGGCACATCATAGTGGAGGGTGGTCGTGGCATTAAATGGGTTGGGATAATTTTGAAATAAGGCATAACGCGTGGGTTGTTCCCCATATTGGACAAACAAAACAATGTCTGCCCTCATTTGAGGTAACATGGGCCATACATTATCACCGGGGCAAGATGTGGTCCCAAAATAATCTCTATGTCCCTTCAATACATTTGGGTCAACACCATACGTATCTGCAATCCACGAATATAAATGTATCAGGGATTTTTCTGTGGCATAGGTCATTTCGTCGTAACAGGGCCAACTGGTTTCTGGTGGATGATAACATCCCAATGCACATACGCCAATATTTCCCGTGTTTGCACCGCCCACATGAGCGCCCAATACTGTTTCTGGACGGCCTTGATAAATATTGCCCGCCATGTCCACCAAAAAATGGTATCCGATATCACTCCACCCTCGTCCATCCTGGTGAAATTCTTGGATGGACTTAACAGCGGCTTTCCCTTCATCCAATGATTTGGCAGCCCAACCAGCTGCATGATGTAATGTTAATTTTCGAAAATAGGGATGATTAGAATATCCAGATTCAGGTGGACGGGCGCCCCACTCTTCTCTGGATATTACTGTGGGTTTTTCAACACCCATCCGCTTGGGTTTGATTGCGGGTGGATTGTTTGATATTTTAGTCTCACCATCTCGACGATCAAAAACACCCCCTGTTAAAAAACGAACCATTTTCAATGATTGAACTTCGTACCGAATGGCCCGAGCAGATGCAATGCCCGTGTCTAAAATTGAAGCGATAAACCGATCGCTATTCGGCTCGGCAAAAGTCTTGGCTTGATATTTCTCGGACCATAGTCCGTCTGCTTCCATAAACTGAAACAAAACCATGGCTTGCTGATCTCCAGCGAACCGGATGGCGGCCCCTTCAATTTCCAATCCATTACTAATTGAAATTGCACTCCCCGTTAATTGGTACCCTCCCGATATTTTTAAGCGTTGACCTGGGCCATCAAAAGAAATTTCTCTCACAGCATCCAGGAATTGTCCATGTATTCCGGACATGATAATGAATGTAAAGAAAAGGAGTTTGTAATTTTTATTCATGAGGTCATGTCGAATTTATCTATCCATTTGGTGATTCTAGACATAAAAAAAGCCCCGTATTTCTACGAGGCTTTTTCATCACGCAAGTGAATCGTTTATTTCATAAACGTCATTTGTTTGGTCTTTGTGAAGTTACCAAATCTCATAGAATAGAAATAAGTCCCACTGGCAACCTGATTTCCACTCTTATCCATTCCATTCCAAGTCACCTGGTATGTACCCGCAGGTTTATCCTGGTTTTGAATAATGCTGGCCACTTCCTGCCCCATTACATTAAAAATAGAGATTGAAATTTTACTCGCAATTGGTAGTGAATATTCAATCGTCGTTGTTGGGTTAAATGGGTTGGGATAGTTTTGACTCAGTTTATAATCCTCAGGTGTAATGAGAACTAAATCTTTCACTGCCAACTCAGAACTGGCTCCTGTCCATTCAGCAACTCTTACAAACCATTTTTTCGGGTTTGCAATTGTGCTATCAGTCGTGCCATCCGCTGCTTTAATTTCCACGCTATCCGGAACTGATTGGTATCCTAAAATAACTTCACCGAATTTATCATTGTCAATATTTGAACCAGCAAATATTTTAGGCACAAAACCTAAAACAGTCGAGTCTGATGTTCCATAAACCGTCTTTGTCCAACTCGAAGGATCCAAAACATTTGATCCAGTTAAATCAAACTTTATAAGATCTGCCTTCCCTCCAGAACCACCAAAAAATAAAGCCGGCTCACCAAACGCATTGTTACTAGCCGATGCTCCAAATGTTGTAGAAGAATCTATTGCAACTGTTTCCCCTTCTGAAATTGTTAATGCGTCTCCGTCAAGATCTCCAATTACAAATGCAATATTATCAAAGCCGGCTACATAGATTTCATCTTTTCCATCCCCATCCATATCCGCGACAGTCGGAGCTAACGTCCAATCATCTGTTGGTGAAAGATGTTTATAATTTGATCCTTTATCTGGATTTGCAATTGTACTATCTGTTACGCCATCTACGGCTTTAATCTTTACACTATCGGGTGGAATATTTACAGTATATTCGTTTTCACCTGTTGCTTCAATAAAAAATACATTCAAATTGTTCCAAGCAAAACAAGCTATTTCCTTTTTACCATCTCCATCTGTGTCACCTATTGCTACACCAAGGGCACTTCCACCACCAAGACCGTTTTCCCTGACGCCATCCTTATCAGCATCCCTAGGGGCGGCTACATACTCTTCTACTAAAACAGGGGGTGTTATGGCATTTCCAATATCACCTGATACGGATGCAATTACAAACCTATCTTCAGAAAATGCATGTTTCCCTCCTGTTGTATCAACCATTGCACTATCGGGATAAGAAGGGTTAGTGGATCCATTATTTCCATAAATTATTTCTTGATGTCCATCTCCATCTACATCATTTACTAAAAAATGCTCCACAACCATTGGGCCCAATGGTTGGTTATAAGCTTTATGCAAAGGTCTGAACCAAGCGGGTTCCAATCCATACCCATTATCTGTTACGCCATCCCATTCGTATACATAAAGACCTGCAAGCGAGTCAACATTGAGATATTTCCCAGAAAAGAAAATGACTTCCCCAAGACCATCTCCATCTAAATCTCCCGTTTGAACATGTCTTGTTGTGCTATTATAAATTCTTGTAGCGTCTCTATAATTTGCACCTGTTGTATCTGAAGACCATACGTGGACCAATGTGTCACCATAATACCATTCAAATGCATGAATTTGGCCACCACCATTGTAATCTGTTGCCCATATTTCCTCTCTACCGTCCTGATCTAAATCAGTCCCTCCCCAAACACTTCTAACGCCACTTGGAAACGTATTTTCAAGACCGCTTGGATGACTAGAAATACTATGAAGGTTAAATGAGTCCTGAGCGAAAAGGACTATTGATGCGATTAAAACGATTCCACTAACGATTTTTCTCATTTTATTCTCTCCTTGGTTTCTATTGATAAAAATTCGTCGGAAAGTATAAGACCATTATTTTGTTTAACCCAAACATTTGTTTAACCCAAACATACAATTAGTTAATAAACACCAATTTATTCTTTTTTAAATACATCTATTGTGTTTTATTTTTGCCGTCACTTTGAAGCCATTAAATCATCATAAAAGGAACGATAACCATTCATTTATCATGGCATAGATTAATCTTTTACATTATTTTTACTTCGGTGATTTTTGCCAATACAGGGAAAATCTCCGGCACAGTAACAGATGGAAAATCCGGCGGCCCCCTCGCTGGGGTGAATGTTTTTTTAGAAGGAACCCCTTACGGCGCTGCCACGGATCAAGATGGTGAATACATTATATTGAATGTTCCACCGGGGGATTATACCCTGCGGGCTTCTTATATAGGATACACATCCTACCGGGTGGAAAATATACGCGTTAGCCTTGACCGGACGACAAATCAAAACTTTATCTTAAAAGAAGCGGTCATCGAAGGGGAAGAAGTGACCGTCGTCGCCGAAAGACCTTTGGTTCAAAAAGATTTGACTGCATCCCAAAAAGTCACCACTTCCGACGAAATAAATGTGATGCCCGTAGAGTCCTTCCTGGGCGTACTCACCACACACGCCGGTGTGAATCAAGGGGCCGGTGGTGAACTCCATATTCGCGGTGGCCGATCTAACGAAGTGGGTTATTATGTAGATGGTGTATCCGTGGCCAATCCTTTTTTCACCAATGGCTTGGCGATAAACATTTCAAATAAAGCTTTAGAAGAAATGAAAGTAGTGAGCGGCGCTTTTAATGCAGAATATGGAAATGCCATGAGTGGCATTGTAAACCTGCAAATCAAAGATGGTGGCGATCAATATCATGGTAGCCTTTCTTACCAATCAGGAGACCATCAATCATCTGATACAGATATTTTCACCAATATTGATGCATTCAATATTTTCACCAATAAAGTATATGAAGGAACGATAAACGGCCCAATGCCATTTATATCTAAAGATGGCAAGTTTACGTTTAATGTAAGTGGGCGAATTTCATCCAGCGAAGGGTACTATTATGGTATCCGTGAACATACCATTGGTGATTCTGCTGATTTTAGAAATTCAGACGACTGGTATATAGAAATGAATGGAGACAGCTCATACGTTCCTATGAGCCCGAGGACAAGTAATAACCTACTTGGAAAATTCACCTACCGTGTTTCTCCACGATTAAAATTCTCCCTGCAAATGCTTCATTCGGGTGGAAAGTCAAAATCGTATTCTCATGTATATAAATATAACCCCGATGGTACATCCACTTCTGAATCAGCAAATAATAACTTTTCTCTTAGAGTGAACCATGCTTTGGGGAAACGGAGTTTTTATGAAGCAATATTTTCAGCTTCCAATACAGATTATGCCGGGTATCAGTTTAAGCCCATTGATTTGAATACCGCTGTCCACGAAAATGATGCAGGCCGATTTGGTACAGGACAATATGTTCTCTATAATGAATTTGAAGACGGAGATCGATATTGGATATTGAACGATTCTGAATATGTGCCTACCTCCCGGATAAAAGGATCCCCAACATCATCCACTTTTTCTTTTGGCGGATCGAATCGGGGGCATTCCTATCGTAAATCAAATTCCTACAGTGTAAAGTTTGATTTCACCAGCCAGATCACCAATCGCCACGAAGTTAAAACAGGGTTTAATTTTCGGAACGACCAACTGGATGAACGAAATTTTTCCATTCTATATGACAATCAAACATATCGCACGCCCACTATACTACCTGAAAACGACTCTCCTTCTCACAACCATTATAATAATACATCCACTTTTTTCTCCGCCTACCTACAGGATAAAATCGAATACAATCACTTTATCACCAATGTGGGTGTCCGGTTCGACCAATTTAAACCCAACGAAGATTATATAACTGACTTCTTACAGCCTGAGGGCGAAAAAGCAAAAGCATCTAATAAAACAATGGTATCTCCTCGAATTGGAGTGGCCTTCCCCATTACGGATCAGGGTATTTTACATTTCTCTTACGGGCACTTTTATCAAATGCCGACGCTCAGAAGATTATATAAAAAGAGTATTTTTGGTGCTGGATTAGGGCCTACAATCGGATATGCTGACCTAAAGCCAGAAAAAACAGTGCTCTATGAATTCGGGCTTCAACAACAGTTAACGGGCGTTATGGCTTTTGAAATGAGTGCATTTTATAAAGATATCCGGGATTTGCTTGCCCTACAATCCATTCGATATGATTCGGAAAAGTATGGACCATCTAATTATTCAATTTATATGAATAAGGACTATGGTAATGTGAAAGGATTCACTTTTAGTCTAACCAAACGATATGACCGCGTCACAAAAACATCCGCTTTTATTGACTATACTTATCAGTTAACAGAAGGCAATAGTGTTGCCTCCGGTTCGTTTTATTACAATGCCTTATCCGGAGAAGAAGAAGAAAAGCGTATTGTACCCTTATCTTGGGATCAACGTCATATTCTAAATTCAAGTGTTTCGATTGGTGATCCGGGTAACTGGAATTTGGGCCTTATTAGCAAATTGTCCAGTGGATGGCCTTATACGCCTAATATTCCTGATGCCAATTATATCCCTCTTTCAAACTCTGGTAGAAAACCATGGCAATGGCGCGTAGATATGCGTCTCCACAAAAACTTTAAAGTGGGCAATTTTCAGTATATTTTATATGCAAAAGTATATAACCTATTAGATCGCCGGAATGAACGATACGTCTTTAATGACACAGGGCGATCTGGATATACCTTTGTGTCTCAATCCACCCAAGAGACTAAAGGGTTTGTAGATCATTACGGTGAATCGGGTGTTCACACCTGGTCCGAATATCAGGTAAGACCCCAATATTATACTGCACCTCGATCTATTAACATCGGATTCTCGCTGGATTTTTAAAATGAAAAAAATGATCTTAATCACCCTTATTATTGGTGTGTTTCTCACGCTTTTATCTGCACAGGATAAACCACGCCAATTTTCTAAAGAATGGAAAATGGCCGGTCCAGAAAAAGAATGGAATTCGGTTGAGCACGAATATTTCTATCGCTGGCGGGATAAAGTCCTCGCCAAGAGAGCCATGGCTAACGAACAAATATTAAGACGCCAAAAAGCGATTCTAAATGGAAATAAAATCACAACAGAAATCTGGAACTTTGGCTCCATCTCCAGTCCGGGAAATCGCGTGACGGACATCGTCTGGGAAGGGTTAGGATACGGATATGAATTTGGTCCATTTATCGGTGCTGAAATTCCTGTAAAACCCAATAGCCATATTGATTCATATATTAAAAAAGACGAAAATGGAGACCCGGTTCTGGATGATGATGGCAATCCTGTATGGGTGGCAAAAGCAATCAGTGACGGGCTCGTATCCCTCGGAGGTGAAATTTCACCAGATGGAAAAGTATTTTGGGGATGGGAACCATTGGCTTATAATGATTTAGGTGTGCCTTATGGAGATCCAAATAGTGCCCGGGTGCCAACCTCTAATGATGTGGACCGAGATGGAGATGGCAAACCGGATAGTTGGCCTGAAGGCTGGTACAATGCCAACTTGAAAAAACATGTATGGCCCGGGGCTTTGAGACAGGGTTCATCTAATGCAGATTTGGAATCATTCTTCGTGGTGGATGACCGAAGCAACCAGGAATTTAAATATTATCCCTTCCCGGAAGATTCATCCCGCTTGGGACTTGGGATTGAAATTGAATGCCGGTATTACCAATGGTCTAACCCCTTGGCAGAAGACGTTATCTTTTTGATATATAAGGTGACAAATAAAAGTACAAAAGATTTGAATGAAGTGGTATTTGGCATGTGGGGAGATCCCCATATTGGTGGCCCCTCTAATTGGCAGGATGATCTTTCATACTTTGATGAAGATATGAATATGGTTTATGCCTGGGACGAAGATGGTAAATCCGACGTGGCTGGGCGAAAACCTGGTTATTTCGGATACATTTTTCTGGAAAGTCCCGGAGATCCCCACGACGGAAAAGATAATGATAATGACGGCATGATTGACGAAAGCCGGGATAATGGTATTGACGATGATGGTGACTGGGACCCAGAAACGGATGATGTCGGTATTGATGGTCTCCCAAATACGGGTGATACGGGTGAGGATGATGGTACGCCAACGGCAGGGAATGCTTTTGATATTCGGCAGCCAGGCGAACCCAATTTTGAGTGGACGGATTTAGACGAATCGGATATGATTGGTTTGACCAGCTTCGCTGCCCCAAACTTTGGGGGTAATAATCGTATTTCAAAAGACGATTATATTTATTCCACTTATATGACGCCGGGACAATTTGACTCATTAAGCGCAGATGTGGCCGGTGATAATATCTTTTTATACGGATCAGGGAACTTTACGCTGAAAGCCGGAGAAGCCAGACGATTTTCCATTGCCTTGCTTGTGGGAGATGGATTTGACGACCTTACATTAAATGCGAAAACCGCCCGGCAAATTTATGAAACCAATTATCAATTTGCGAAACCACCTGAAAAACCCACACTCACTGCGGTACCTGGAAATGAAAAAGTCACCTTATATTGGGACGACATTGCTGAATCATCTTGGGATCCTATTTCTAAAGAATACGATTTTGAAGGATATGTTATTTATCGCAGTACAGACCCAAGCTTTTTGGATCAGCAAAATATTACGGATGTGAATGGTTCTCGGTTCCTATTTGAACCCCATACCACTGAAACCGGTGGTTGGGCCAAATGGGACTTAATCAATGATTACGAAGGCCCCAGCGATATCCCATATTCAGGCAGGGGCGTTGCCTATCATTTAGGGAACAATACAGGACTTGTCCATTCTTTTGTGGATTCGAATCATGTGATTAATGGTCAGCGATATTATTATGCCATCTGCTCTTACGACCATGGAAATAAAGTGTTGGGAATCGGACCCAGTGAATCATCAAAAACAATTACGCTGAATCCAGAAACAAATGAAATTTTTCTTGATATTAATACTGCTTCTGTTGTGCCCCGGGAGCCGGCGGCAGGATATACCTCAGGGTATGTGGCTGATTATGATACCCTGTCCACATTGAATCGCATCTCCGGGTTTGGGACAGGTGATTTTGCATTTGAAATTCTCGACCCAATGGTCATCGAAGATACCAATACATTTCAAATCACTTTTGATGTGAGCCCCACCCGCTATTCCATCGAGGACTTGAACCCGGTCATTGAAAACCGAACTGTTAAGAAAAACGTCTATATTACACTAAAAAAGAACCGCGTGAATGGCGACCGTTTTATCCTGAAAAACAGTAGTGGATCAATTATGACAAAGGATAAAGACTACATCCTTTTCCCGGAAGCGGGGCAGGTGGTTGTTACCGACACCCTGAATTCAGCTATCACAGAGGGAGAACAAGTCTCTATCGAGTACACCCATTATCCACTTTGGGAGAGTAAACGATTAAATAACGAAGAGTCCAATCCGGTTATTGATGGTATCAAAATATATGTAAAAGATGAATCCCTCGCTCTAAACAAAGAAAAATCTATTTGGGTTGATGGCAGCACAGGCAATTATGCAGTAACTGTGGGACCGTTTGATGGCAAAGCATCGAATATGCGTTCTGGTAACTATGAAATTCGCTGGTCCAATAACGAAGAAACCTATACGGATACACTCAACAATACCATGCCATTCGAAATATGGAATGTGACACCCGGACTCGTACCATTTAAAGAACGTATTGTTTTACTTGATTATTTAAAGCGTAATAAGAAATGGGACTTAGGAGAAGATGTGGGGTTATTAGAAATAGACCCTAAAACACAATTAACCTGGCTAATCTCATTCACAAAGCCTGGGAATGGTACCGTTAATCATCCGATTGGCGGTGATATTTATTATATCGCCACAAATCGACCATTTACATCTGAAGATATATATCAATATCAAACCCAAGCATCAGCCATTAACCCAGAAATGGCCACCAATGATTTGGAAGATATCCGAGTGGTTCCGAACCCTTATGTGGTCACAAATATCTTGGAACCACTGGATCGACAAAATCCTCGTGATCGAGGACCACGTAAAGTATATTTTGATAAACTTCCCAACGAATGTACCATACGGATTTATACCACCACTGGAGAACTGGTAAAAGAAATTTCACATACATCTGCATTTGATGATGGACAAGAATCATGGGATTTGACCACAAAGGATAATTTCCCCGTCGCTTACGGCGTCTATATCTATCATATTGATGCTGGCGACTTGGGTGAAAAGATCGGAAGACTGGCGGTCATTAAATGAGGCTTTTCTCAATCATCATTATATCATCCACCCTTTTGTTTGCCCAATTAGATAATAGTGCAACCATTACAAAAACGGGAACAACAGCAGCCCAGTTTTTAAAAATTGGTGTAGATGCCCGCGCCTCAGCCATGGGAAATGCATTTACAGCCATGAAGGGTGATATTAGTTCCATGTACTGGAATCCCGCTGGCCTTACTTCTATTGGTAGAATGGAAACTATGTTCATGAATAGTAGCTGGCTGGCCGGCATCCAATTTACACATGCAGCCTTTGCCATCAATTTAAATGCTGCCGGTGTTATTGGTTTTAGCATGACGAGTTTATCTGTGCCGGAGGATATGGTTCGCACTGTCGAGAAACCCAACGGTACAGGGGAATATTTTGATGCAGGTGATTTAGCCATGAACTTCACCTATGCGCGGAAATTAACAGATCAATTTTCTATTGGTGGTAATATTAAATATATCCGACAAAATATTTGGCATGCCAGCGCATCGTCCGTTGCTGCAGATTTAGGTGCCCTTTTTGTAACACCATTTAATGGCATTCGGCTTGGCGCTAGTTTATCCAACTATGGATCTGAAATGCAAATGTCCGGTCGCGATCAAAAATTCAGTGTTGACCCAGATCCCAATAATGGTGGAAATGTAGAATTCGTAAATGCCATGTATGAAACAGATAAATTTCCATTACCTCTCTTATTCCGAGTGGGCCTTTCTGGAGAAATAATTGAGACTGAAAAAATGAGACTCAGCTTTGCTGTGGATGCACTCCACCCCAATGATAATGTTGAGTGGGTAAATGCCGGTTTAGAATATGCGATGGCAGAAACATTTTTTATTAGAAGTGGCTTGACCACACTTTTTCGGGAAGATTCTGAAGAAGGACTTACGTTTGGCGGTGGCGTCCATTATCGAATTGGTGGATCCGCTACACAAATTAAAATTGATTATTCCTATTCGGCTTTTGGGCGATTAAAAAATGTCCAGCGTCTTTCTCTCGGCCTCAGGTTTTAGCCTGATTCTCGAACCATTTAACCACGCCATCTAAATTATTAAATACCAATGCACCTGTTTGCTTTAATCGTGCGATACTGACATGTCCATTGGCAACTAAAACGCAATCTGCACCAATATAACAGGCCACTTCATAGTCGTGGGGGGTGTCCCCTATAAATAATACTTCATGGGGTCCATAATGCAATTCATCTACCCACGCTTTACCCACAATTTCTTTTCCGTAGGCATAATGGTTATCCTGCCCTATAATTTTCATAAAATATTTTCCAATATCATGGTATTGTAAAATATCATCTAACATATCTTGGCTGGCAGCTGAAAGTAAGGATTGGGTTAACCCGCGATCTTTAAAATATTGCAATGCTCGTTCTGAGTCTATATGCAAATCCGGTTCATGGTGCCGGGCCATATAATCACTTATAAACTCACTCCCGGAAATGGAAAATGGTTCCTTTTCAAAATCGAAACCCAGTTTGATATAATAATCTTTGACGGGAAAAGTAAAGTTCTCTAAAAACCATTTTTCAGTCATTTCCTTCATATCCCGCCGGCGAAGAACCCCATTCATCGTTTCAATACAAAACCATCTGTCATCCAAAAGTGTTCCGTTCCAATCCCAGATAATATGCTTTGTTGCCATAGTTCAGTATAAACCTGCAGGAGTTTTATAAAAAATGAAATAACTTTTATGTTTAGAATGATACAGATAGATCAACTTTCCACCCAACTTCGGCTTAGGCTGAAGGTGCCATTGCCCGGAAAATCTGCACACGCCATGGCCCATATCAAGCCCTTCTCCAAAGTGACCTATCCCTATACCATCGAGAATGCTACACTAGCTGCCGTACTCATTTTACTCTTTCCACAGAAAGATGATATCTGTTTTTTTCTGACGCAACGCACTGAAACAGTTGAACATCATAAAGGACAGATTTCCCTACCGGGCGGTATGCGGGAAAATGGAGAACAACTTTATGAAACAGCAATTCGAGAAACTGAAGAAGAAATTGGTGTCCCCAAAAACGATATCCATTTAACGGGCAACCTAACGCCCTTTTTTACCCCTGTTACCGGATTCATGATTCATCCCTTTATAGGATGGACTAACCCAAAACCCAAAACCATAATTCATGATAAGGAAGTCGATATGTTATTCACAGCCTCTATCCATGATTTGATCCATGATGATACATTAAAAACTGAAAACTGGACAATTCGGGGGTATGATGCCACCGTACCTTTTTATAATTTTGATGGTCATAAAGTATGGGGTGCAACGGCTGCAATCCTTTCTGAATTTAAACTGATATTACAAGAATTGAAATTTTGAAATATTTTATGACACACTATCTTAATAAGGTAGTATATCAATTATATATCCTATCTTTCTTTATTGTTTTTATTTCCTGCGACAAAACTGACTCTCAACTTCTACATGAAGAGGATCCGCAATTGAACCCAACCCTGCTTCAATTTATAATTGATACGGATGGTAAAGAGATTCTGGATGAGCCCAAAATTCCAGCAACTCTTGTCATCAGAGATAGTGGTGATACGCTTTATAATGGTTATATTGGCATTGAATATCGCGGATCAACATCCCAGATTATTTTTGATAAAAAACAATTTGGTGTAGAAACATGGGATGAAAAGGGAAATGATATTGATGTATCCCTTGGCGGGCTTCCTCCTGAAGAAGATTGGATTTTACAGGGCCCTTATAGTGACAAAACGCTTATTCGAAATGCCCTCATTTATCATTTATCAAATTCGATTGGCCAATATGCCACAAGAACGCAATTTTTTGAACTGACCCTTAATAGCGATTTTTTAGGCACCTATCTATTGATGGAAAAGATTAAACGGGATAAAAATAGGGTCGATATAAAAAAATTGAAGCCCAATGATAATCAGTCTGGTGAAATAACAGGTGGTTATATAATTAAAATTGATAAAACAACTGGAGAAAGCACAAATCACGGTAATTATAGTGAAAAAATATCTTTTGCATCTCAATACGATCCCTATGGCGATAAAGATAAAGATAAAAAAATTTATTTTTTATACGATACTCCCGACCCAGATGATATTTCTCCACAGCAAAAATCTTACATCCAATCTTATATTGATGCTTTCGAAAATACACTTCTATCTGAAAACTTTACAGATCCAGATGTTGGATACCGGAAATACATAGATGAAGATAGCTTTGTAGATTTTTTTATTTTGAATGAACTAAGTCATAACCCCGATGCCTATCGCCTCAGCACATTCATGCATAAGGATAGAGGCGGCAAATTAAAAATGGGACCTATTTGGGATTTTAACATTGCCTTTGGAAACGTGAATTATTGCCGTGGTAATGATGTAGATAATTGGATTTATAAATATAATGAATATTGCCCGAATGATTTTTGGTTGGTTCCTTTTTGGTGGGAACGGTTATTGGAAGATCCTTACTTTATTAATAAACTCAAATCAAGATGGTCAGAATTAAGAGCGAATCAATTATCAGATAAAGAGATTTTTGGTAAAATTGATTTCCTTGTTTCTGAGCTTGAATCAACAGGAGCTATAAAAAAGAATTTTGAAAGGTGGCCAGTATTGGGTCAATGGATATGGCCCAATGCATTCGTAGGCACAACCTATGAATCTGAAGTGGAATATTTGAGAACCTGGTTAACCCAGCGCTTAACCTGGTTAGATTCAAATATTCCTATGTTATAGAATTTAAATTATTGGTTTGGCAGGACTAGAATATTTCTCCATTAGAATCAAGGAAGTTTGCTTCATCGCATCAAAGGAAAAACAGGGCTAATAGATATAGGATTCCCAGATCCATCATTATTTTAAAAATAGAATTTTTTGAAATTTGGTTTTATGGCCAGAATTAAAAATGATAAAATAGACTCCTGAACTGACATGGACACCATTATCATCTATACCGTTCCAATTAATGCGATAATGTCCTTTTTCTAGATTTTGAATAGGGAACTCTTTAACAAATCGACCTAAAACATTTGTAATGGTAATCGAGACTGATTCAGATTCATTCAAAACATATGGAATTGTAATATTACCATTGAAAGGATTGGGATAAGCCGGTAATAAGTTTATTTTCCCCGGGATTGATTTTTCTGTATCTATACTTAGTGAATTGAAGTTACTGTTCATCTCCCCAGGTGTCCCATAACCTGTGGAAGCACCCCAAGCTGATGCCATCCAGTTTTGTAAACTCGGATGAGATAATTCTAGTGTGGGGCCATCGCCATCCGCTTCTGTAGGCCATGGACTTTTATCATCATACATCACTGAATCAATGATTGCGCCACGACTATCATATAACCTAACTGCATCACCGTCTCCACTTAAACCAAAATCCATTGGTCCGTATAAGGAACTTAATTGTGAAAAATGATTGGTTAATTTTTCAGAGCTATTTGCTATAATGATGAATTGATTTGGTTCGATTGTTGTTCCACTAGGTATTACAAACCGATTTTCATCATTGTCATCTTTAACTTCCCAATTTGTTAAATTAATTGTCGTCTTACCCCAATTGAATAATTCGATCCAGTCCCCAGTATCATAATTTTCATGTGAATTATAATTTATTTCATTAATAACTATGTCAGATGGGTTGTAATCAACAGGTTGGAAAATTGCTTTTAATTGATTTCCATTTTTTATATCAACCGTCATTGATGCGCTAGAGTCCGGGTATGTTTCCCATCCGATGAACTCAAAACCTTCATTTGGTATTGCATGAACTAAAATAGGAATACCCGGGAAATAGTCTCCCGTCCAATATTCCTGTTCAATCGTTAGAGTATTGAGTTTGATTTTTCCTGATTCCTTAGGAGAAAAACTCACATGAATAGATTCCGAGTTCGAAAGGCCAAATTCATTTATCAAATGAATTTTTGCATAAAATGGTCGATAGGTATTAAACGATCGAATAATATCAACTTTATTATTCCAATTATTTAAGTTCCCCCATTTTTCTTGATGTTTTGAAATTACAGAAGCAATATTATTTTGAACAGAATCCAGTTTTGCATTGAGAAATGATGGTTTAAAAATAGAATTCAAAAAATCAGAATATGTATTAATAAACTGATTTTTAAAGGAACTATTTTCAAATAATCTTCTTAGTAAAAATGTACTCCAAGGAGGATTGGGCCAACTGTTTCCATTCGGCTCCGTGGCAAATTTCAATGTATTAAACTGATGATGATTTGTCATCCAAGTTGGGAATGCGAATCCAAAATCTGTATCATATAAAATCCACCGCCATTTTCCATTGATACGATGATCACGCCATACTTTTACATTGTTTCCTGGCCAATCCCGATTATCAATAAAAATTTGGACAATATGATAATTAATATAAGATTGGATATCAATCCACTGAGTTATCCCGTTATAAACTATTGAATCGCTTAAATCATTCTTTGTCACGTAATCGATGAGATTTATATAATCAGACTTAGTTCCATGATTTGCGCGTGCATTATTTTCATAATTTCCATTCAATTCAACTAAATCAATATACTCCAAGGGTATTCCATGATGAGATGCAATAAAATGTTCACTAATTTTTTCCCTCAAATTATGGATTCCCCAAAATGTACTATTAAAATAGACAATTGTAGGTCGATACTTTTGGAAATCGATATCCACCCCATTTAGAATTGTGCTTGTATATCCATCTCTGAGCATGGTCGATTCCCAATCATTCCCGCTGTTCCTTAGTATGAAAGATTCATATTGATCAATATCTGAATCAGGAAAGAGTGAATAATCAATTTTCGATGGGCCATATTTTCTTCGGGCAAAAATGGATAAAGATTTTTGCGCATTTCCCCTGCTCCACCCACCGAATATCTTCACCCCTCCATTAGCATTATATGAATGACCATTCGGTTCCAACAATTCAAAATGGATCCCCCGTTCCCAATCTTGCCAAAAATTTGCACCAAAATGAGGAAAGTCTGAAGATGCATCTGATCCTTTTACATAGATACCTGTATCTGGATTAAAAAAATCTGAAGGATCCGCACTTAATAAAACAACGGGTAAATCATAAGAATTATCAAATATGTAATTCTGAGTTGCCACTTTTGATTTTAACCAACCTTCTTTATATGCAATAGATCGTACAACAGTATTCTTATCAATAGTTAATGCTTGATCAAATAATTTTGAATTTTGAGTAGGTAATGACCCATCTAGGGTATAAAATATTTTTACATCATTCTCTTGATGCGTCATATTTATTGTGTTAGTTCCAAAATAAAAACCTGATTCACTTGAAAAAACCGGTTTTGATAAAAAGCTTACATAGCCTTCTTGATCATTAGTAAGCCCTGGCGTTGGGTTATCAAAAAGAGCCCAGTTTGAAGATTCTTTAAGTCTCCCTTTTGATTTATTTGTTGGAATTTCACCTGTACTAACTGAATCAATAATTTCACCAAGAGTATCCCTTAATATAATTGTTTCACCCTTTGATTTAATTTTGAAATTGGTATGAAGATATGTGACTGGCAGATCTATCCTGATATCTGGGGATCGAGAATTTTCTTTTTCAGTAGTATATCCAGCTGTTAAAAATGGAATGCACGACAAATCCGATGATCCCTCGTTATAATTATGGACTTGGATCGCAAGGATATTCTCTCCACTTAAAAGTGGGAATTTATCTAAATCAATCCAAATCGGTTCTGGAAATCCGCCAGACTTAATCTCCGCTTCATGTAACGCCGTAGCCGCACTATTGTATTGTACTTGGGAATTTGGCGTACCCATATTTCTTCTGGAAAACTCTACACCATTTAAATAGGCCACATATCCATCATCATAGTCTAAGTGAAATAATAATTTTGAAATAGACTCAGGCAAATCCAATTGAAAGGATTTTCTAACAAACACCGACATTGTTTTAACTATAATTGTATTATCATCATTATCCCCATAACCATATCCACTCGGTCCTGATGACCATCCTGCTGGTACATTTTCTGATTTCATCCAATCAGAAGGAGGCTCAGATGACCCCACCCAATAAGACCATTGATCTGATTCAGTGATAATGGCATCCCATTTCTGTACCAAACTAGTCCTGTCTTTTCCGGATGCAAATAAGACTAAAAAAGAATGGGGATTTAACTCAAATTCAGGAAATACCCAATCAAATGGTTTATCTATGTCATCAGATAAGCCATATCCTTTAAGTTGTAAAGCTGATTGATCTGAATTATAAATTTCAATCCAATCGGGAGAATCACCATCTTCATCAAATATTGTTGAAGCATTTGAACTAACTATTTCATTCAATTGGACAGATTGGCCATATAGAATATTTACAAGAAAGATTGTTATGACTATTCTCATAATTTTTGGTCAACGAATAAGCGTGATCTTTTCTTGAATGGTTTTATTACTATCATCTAAAGTCAGAAAATAAATTCCACTAGATACCTGTCGCCCCTTTGAAGAAGTTCCTGACCAAATAACCAGATTTTTCCCAGGTTTACTACGTCTTACAGTCGCCCATATTTTTTGCCCATTAATATTATAAATAGCAAAATTAATCTGGGTATTGAAGAGGGATTCATACTCAATTATTAATTGATTGGACGTTGGATTTGGATAAATCTGATGGTTAAAGGATATTAATCCATTCTTTGCTTCATTAGATTCTATTTTTAACAATTTAAGATTTACCTCTGGACGTCCGATTAATACCTTAAGTGTTTGGAGTCCTTTCGATAAATATGCCTCACCTATTTCTGTATCTATCCATATTTGATTGCCCCCTGTAACAGGAAGGTTAACTGCATCAATAATCTTTTCCTGGCCGGAATAAATCACAATCGCCCCCTGGTTTGCCGATGAAGAGGATCGAACTGAGAAAGTGTAATCACCTGATTTTAACACATTCACGGTATAATTCATAAATTCTCCTGCTTGGGTCCACCCCACACTATAGGGAATAATCGTAGTATCATTAGATGACTCAATATCCACACCATCATTACGATAACTCCAGCCTGAGTTACCGCCACTGATTTGATCTCCAACTCCTGTCCGCATATAATCATAATCCATGTACGATACACCCAAAGCACCTAAATCATAATCAGCAAATGCAATTTCCCCGGGGATAAAATGATTTTTAAATGGTCTACTTTCTTTTCGATAACTTTTTTCCAACAAGGAAGAAATGACACCTCTTCTTATTTCGCAATTTTCTAACAGTAAGCCTTCCGCCATTTCCATTAAGCCGGAAGCATTAACGGCTTGACTAGGCTTAGGTATTTTCCCTGCCCAATAATCAAGAATAGCTTGATAATTTTTTGTAATTGGTACTGAAGCAATAGTTGTAATTGTATCATATTTTTTATACGTCCACCAATTCCAACCAATTCCTTTGGATTCAACAAGATCAATTACTCTTGCCCACCACTCATTAGAGTTTTCACCAAATTCACCAAGCCAAAGAGGTGTATTTGTTTGGTTGCTTAAATTTAATAGATATTGAATAGTACCTATAGTAACATCATTCCAATACTTATGAAAAGCCCATACCATATTATTATCAAAGGCTGGTGTTAGACCTCCAAAACTAGTTGAATACCAATTACCGTTAACAAAAATAATATGATTTTGATCATACTTCCTGATTTGATTTCGTATCCTTAAATGTAAATTTCGATTTTCTTTATTTCCCATATTATTTGGCAACACAGGTTCATTAATAAGGTCATAACCACCAATGGTTTTTTCATTGCTATATCTTTTTGCAATTTCTCCCCAGATATCAATTAGGTGATCTTGATTTTCTTTTATCGTCCAAAGTTCTGCAACGCCATGTGCATCCGCAATTTCGCCAGGGCTTTGGCCACCTGGTGCAGCATGCATATCTAAAATAAGATACAGTTTATATTCTTTACACCAAGATACTAAACTATCAATTATGGTGAATCCTTTTTCAATATATACGTCTTTTGAAGGGCTGAGAAACTTATAATGCAAGGGGAGACGAATTGAGTTAAATCCCCAGTCTGCGATTGCTTTTATATCCTGTTCTTGAACATAATTCTGTTCAAATTTTTCATAAAACTCATTTGCTGAATTTTCTCCAACTAAATTGACTATCTTTTCTCTAATCGTAGTAGGAGAACCTGATCCAGGTATTTGAAACATATAGCCTTCTGGGACTAACCAACCTCCCAAAGCAACACCTCGTAATATTACTTTGTTTCCGTTACCATCTATAATGTTGGTATTAGATGTTTGGAGATACCCCTGTCCAAAACCAGAGGAAAATGAAATTACTAATAAAACAAAATGAAGATTAATTATTTTGTTTTTTGTAAACACGAACGTAATCCACTTCCATATCTTGAGGAAAGACTGTAGTATTATCTGGAGAGCCGGGCCAATCTCCGCCTACGGCGACGTTGATTAATAGATGAAATCGCTGATTGAAGGGCCAGGTTTTATAATCATTTTTCTGATCATTTACAAATGTGAAGTATTGCTCATCGTCAATGAAAAAATCAATGCGATCTTCATACCACTCAATTGAATAAACATGAAAAGAATCTTTTACGTCAGAAAGAACTTTTGTCTTGGTTCTCTGCGTACCAATTTTATGATTATAGGATTCTGTGTGGACCGACCCGTGGACTCTTCCTTCATCATGGCCAACATGTTCCATAATATCAATTTCACCACTTTTTGGCCAGCCACCATAAATCCAATCCGTTGGAAGCATCCAAATAGCAGGCCATATTCCTTGGCCTAATGCAAGTTTGGCTCTAACATCAATACGTACATATTTCCAATCTCCTTTACCAACAGTACGTAATCGCGCCGAGGAAAAGTACCTGAGGTTGTTTGCATCCCCGATACCAGAAGGTTCGAATTTTGCACGAATATGAAGCACACCATCCTGCACAAACGCATTGGCTGAGTCATTGGTATAATATTCAAGTTCATTATTTCCAAACCCATGCCCACCAATCTCATGAGACCATTTATTTAAATCAAGAGGACTTTCACTAAATTCATCTTGCCATACAAGATTCCACCCATCCCGGTCCCAATCATTTGATTCTTCAATATCCTCCACTCCCTCTTGAGAGGTGCAACCGGAGAAAAAGAAGATTAAAAACCAAATTGGTTTCACTTAATCAGACTCATTTTTTTCAATTGAACATCGGTTTCAGTTTGTACTCGAACAAAATAAACGCCACTACTAAAGTTATTACCATTCCATTGGATTTGAATCGCATTTTGCCCTTGAAGCGACTTATTTTCAAACAACACGTCAACACGTTTCCCTTGAATATCGATAATATCAATTGTGGCATTCATGGCATTTTCTGTATGAATAGGAATGGTTATATAACCATTGAATGGATTGGGGAAAACTTCCCCTAACTTAAATGATCTGGGTATATCTAAATCCTGAACGCTCAAACCGGGAGTACCACCATCCCAGAAAATATCGTCTAAAGCAAATTCACAGGCTGCACCGTTGACTTCTAATATGACAAATTCATAACTCAACATCCGTAGATCAATAAATTCCCCCCTGATTTCACTAATCGGAATTGATGCCTGACCCCAATTGCCATTCCGAGTAAGGCCATATTTAGTTTGATTTGCAGGAAAATCAACATATGACTGATTACCCCAGGCATCGATAATACCAATCTTAAAGGAAATATTAGCTGGAATATTGATCATGAATTTTAAATATCCATCACCAAAATTACTTAGGTTAACCGGTTGAATGGACATGATACCACCACCAAACCAACCTAAACCAGTTGATGCCCATGTAATGCCATTGTCGCCTTCAAATGGCGCGATTGAGCCTTCAGTAAGCGTACCTTCCCAAGCATATATCTCTGAACTCACACCCTCTTCCAAAGCGCCTTTAGTGGATGTATTATCAGTGTATATGCCAAATTTTTCGCCCTGTGCATACGGCGGGCCAATGTGCACCTCACCTTTCCCATTCCATTTGTATACTTTTATATAGTCAACATACATTTCAGCTGGAAAAGGCATGGAAATTGAGGCACCACTTCCACCAATATAATTTCCATCGGTGAACTGTCCACCTATGGCCAAGTTCGCTATTAAATAAAATGGTTTCTGAAATTCATCTGATTCACTATCAATAGGGAATGGATCTGTATACAAATCATATTCCACTTCATCATCGATTACTGTAAACCGGATGCTATCTGCATCCCAATATATGCGATAGGTGAGAAACCTGTCGGTTAGATTATCATAATTGTAGTAAGGCCTACAATAATCATCATCCGGATCCCATGAAATACTGGCAGCACCGGATGGATTTTCTGGGACCACAGCATCATCCGAATAAAATATCGCGTTTGCCCCAACTACCTGATTAACCGTTGAATTATTTGCACTATTACCACCATTATGCTGGTCATGTAAATCTCTAAATTCCTGGCGAGAACCCATTTCCATCATATCTAATTCTCCGCTACGGGGCCAGTTATAATTTGCCGTGCCTAACAACCATATGGCTGGCCATCCACCAAGATCAATATCTGATATATTAACTCTTGCTTCAATAACACCATATTTTATCGCCACTTTTGCTTTTGTCGTCACCTTCCCCGATGTATAGCTTAATGGATTTCCCCATTGATCCCTTATATCAGGACCGGATTCCATTCTGGCAGTAATATGTAGTGCATTATTACCAGGTTCATCGGGAATATCTGCAATATCAACATTATCTTCCTGATAGTATTCCAATTCACCATTACCCCAACCCCAAGATCCATTTCCAGTAATCTTCATCCAGTTCTCTAAATTATTAAAATTCTCCACCCAGATAATTTCGCCAACCTGAGCGAAAATATAACTAGAGGTTAGAAAATATAATATTGATATTATTTTCATTCCTGATCTGTACCTTCTTAATTCAATGTCTTCCAAAAAATATGTCAATATTTATGCTATTTGAGTAAAACTACTTTTTGTGTAGAATTAAATTTGCCAGACATCATTTTTATAAAATATATACCACTTGGCTGTCTACTTGCGTTCCAAGTTATTGAATATTCACCTGCTCTATGATATTCGTTTAGTAATTCTTCAATCTGCCTACCATAAATATCGTAAACCGATAGATTAATGATATTACTATTACTTAAAACATAATCAATCTTTGTTGATGGATTAAATGGATTTGGATATGCAGGTAAAAGTTTAAAAAGCTCAGGTATTGATTCTGGTGAAGCTACGCTAAGCGGGTTGGAGTTTACATAAATTTCGTATTGCCGGATTTCTGTCTGTCCCGTACCATAGACCACTTCATTGCCTAATTCAAAGTCGGCAAAATATTCGTGAGAATTAAGCATACCTTGACTGACCAAGTGATCCACAAAATGGTGAACTCCCAAAACACCGTTGTACTGGGGTTTTGTTGATAAAAATGCGAAATAGGTCCAGGAATCCCAATCGGCCCGGTAAAGGTTATAGTCAAGACCATCAAAGGTAACTGTGCCGATAATATTTCCTGCAGGACTAATAAGATTGTTGTCCATCCAAATCATTACTTCGGTGGTAATTCCTGTTTCAGACGACATTGAATCAGTAGTTACCCAGAATTCAAAGGCCAAGTTGTACGATCCTGCAGCTACCATATCCAGGTCATAGACCACGTAAAATTCATCCAAGTTTTGGATCTTGATCGGTAGTGCCGTATTTGTGGAACTGCTGCTCCAAGGTTTTTTGCCAAACATCACTTCCGGGTACGCCTTGACATTCGAACTGCCACTGGGCCAATCCCAATTCCAGCCAAAATGTATATCATCACCAGATCCAGTCCGATAGATACACTGGGTGAAATCAGTGATGTTGCCCTGACCCCATACATTATTTTCTACCAAATAACTCCCAATTGTAAACTGAGACCAGCCATTGCAGTTATAAGTCGTATCCTGAGCTCTAGTCAGCGCTAATGGGAAAAATAATAATGCAACTTTCATGAATTTCCCCGGTCGACTGTAAACCTGGGGAAGAATTAGCCAGTCGTAGAAAAAAAGAAAAAGAAATCTCATTTTAAAAGGGTGATTTTTTTATGGAAATAATGTTCTCCATTAAAAGCCCGAATAAAATATATACCACTTGGTTGTCTACTTGCGTCCCAAGTTATTGAATATTCACCTGCTCTATGATATTCGTTTAGTAATTCTTCAATCTGCCTACCATAAATATCGTAAACCGATAGATTAATGATATTACTATTACTTAAAACATAATCAATCTTTGTTGATGGATTAAATGGATTTGGATATGCAGGTAAAAGTTTAAAAAGCTCAGGTGTTTCTCCTTGATTGGTTGATATACCTAAATTATTCCTGAATATCCTGATATAATCAATTTCCATTTCACTTTCAGTAAAACTTGAAGCAATATTTGGCTCTATAGCGATATTTAATAATAAATACATTTTGGAATCAAAAGGCCAAGTATCCGAATTTTTTGTTGCGGGATTATAGGTGTAATGAACATTCTCATCTACACTAAATACCATTTTCTCTTCAGACCAATCAATCGTATATATATGGAACTGAGTTGTAGCAGTATTTATATATTGTCCTCCTAAATTGACCGTACCTCCGTGACTCGAAGGGGTATGAATAGCACTTTGAACATAATTTTGATTAGAGCCCCAATGTTCCATTATATCCACTTCGCCACAAGCAGGCCAAGAAGTGGTACCAAAACCTTTGGTCTGCCAGTAAGCTCCCGGTTCCTTAATATTTTTCCCTAACATCCAAATGGCGGGCCACGTTCCAACTCCTCTAGGGAGTTTTGCTTTAATTTCTATCCGCCCATAGCCGAATGCATATTTTGAGTTTAACCTTGCCGATGTATATTTTTTAGTGTGTCCCTGATCGGTATAGGTTTCTTTCTTCGCAACGATCTTTAAGGTACCATTACTAATATACGAGTTGTCTGTACGGTTCGTATAATGTTGTATTTCACCATTATACCAACTCGAACCATTGGGAAGCTGTGTTTGATGGAACCAATTCACTGAACTAATTGGGCCATCTGGGCCATTAAATTCGTCAGACCATGCCAATTTCCAATCCTGAGAAAATCCAAAACTGATAGTGTAAACAAAAAACAGAGAAATATTTTTTAGACCACTAGACATCAAACTCTCTATTGTTAATTAATTTTTGAACCATAATCTATATAACTATCATTTGTAAATGATGGAAAACTGGGTACAATCACCGGGTATGGTACATTGCCCTGTGTTACAAACATATCAATACTTGATATTTTAATTGATTCAAATAATTTCATATTGATTGAAATTTGGGGGCTATACTTTTTTTGCAACTTATCAATAATCGGTTTCATCAAAACATATTGTTCTTCACTGTCTGACTGGGTACTCATCAATAATTTAGCAGATTGATATGCAGTAAAACTATCTGCCCATAATGATTCATTAAGCTTTATTGAATTTGTTTTGTCTAAACCTAATTCATAGGCTTTCTCTGTTAAATATCGATCCTGAATAAAATCTACTATTGCTAATTTGAATTGTTGTGAAAATTCTGCTTTATTCATTTTCTTTTTTCTAAATACAAGGGGATGCGATGCTATATTTTTTTCAAAATCTTTAACTGTCCAATTTTCTCCGTTTAAAGTAAAGAGGCGCAAATCTTTATATTTTTGATTCATTGGCTTTATATCTTCTAAAGATAAAAATTCTCCTGCCTCAAATAATGCATTCGATATTGCAGTTTCTTTTTCTTCTCGGGAACGAAAAAATTGGTCGCTAATAGCATTCGTATAAGGAAAAAATACATCTTCATTGAGTTTTATGTTTTTCCCTTTCATAATATTTTTAATAAAGGATTTATAAATTAATTTTCCTTTTCTCTCTTTAAGTGTATTAATCACTTTTTCTCTTCTATCAATGTGCCCTTGTTCAGATAAATTTAACCGATCTGTCCACCCATTTACCTCCATAATAAATGCTGACCCATCATCCAAAAAATATGGCCCTATAACCTGTCCTTTTTGAATTTCATTATTGAATAATCTATCACTGATAAATGGATCATTATTATCTATCCAATTCACATCTCTAACAGGAATATTCCCTTCAAAGTTAACAGAATAAATATCATTGAAAGATATTCCTTCATCTATGGCTCTTTTTACTGAATCAGCGAATGCACCTCCTGGAAAAGAAAAGTAATTAACATGATATGTACGGCCCGCCATTTTAAAAAAATGATTAATTTCATCTTCTTCTAACAAAACTTTATTGTGACCTTTTTTAAAATAAAGTAATTGTCGCATGGCTTGTTCTTTTCGCCCTTTTAAAAAAGTGTTAAGATTATCAGAATTTATTTGATTATTAACTGACTCTGCCTCAATTGCCAATAATTTTTCAGCAATAAGATTATTTAAAATTATTTTTTTATGAATGTATTGATTCCCACGGCAATAGTCTGGACGGAGGGTATATTCAGTGCGATTCAAATAATCTTGACGGGTGATCAAACGATCCCCAATCTTTGCTAGAATTTCTAACTGATTATCTGATGAAAATTTGGTTTGACATCCGATTAAAAAAATCAGAACATGGATAAGATAGCGGAGAGGCACCTTTGAATTTATTAAAATGCAATACTGATTGTATAAGAGTTTAGACCACCGAAAATATCCATAGATCGGTGAGCATAATCAATTTGAAAAGATTGATTCCCCATAAGGTTAATCTTTAAACCGCCACCATAAGTCATTCCAAATTGAGAATCAGGCATATATAAAGATTTATATCCTGAACGGAGATACAGGCTACCCCTGCCCGCCATACGGAATTCATATTGACCCCCCATATTAATATACTCTGCATTATTATTGGGGTGCACTGCATCAACAGAAATTGTGAGTCGATGTAATTCTGAATATATGGGTTTTAGACCAATACCAATTCTAAATAATAAAGGCAATTCCCATTGATTTGGTCTAAACTGCCCAGGTACATCAGCATAGTTCCCATCTTCATACGGTGAAATATCTATAGGATTTAATAAATCAATACCATCATATTTTAGTCGAGTTCCATAATTTGAAATACTCATTCCAATCCTAAGGCCATTTTCTTTATTACCAGTTGGAGATAGAAATTTAGTGTTAACAATCGCACCAAGATCTAGTGCAAAAGCCTTTGCCGTAGAATGCCATATTTTCGAATTAATTAATTTTGCTGATGCCCCAAAAGAAAACCATTGTGCAATTTTACGTGAGTACGTTAAAGCAGCGCTAAATTCATTCGCAGCGAATTGCTCGCCAGTCCCCTCCTGCTGAGCCATGGTTGTTACTTCCATATCTCCATAACCCATATGAGTCAAACTAAAGGCAAAAGTCCCCAAGCGTTTTACATGAATCGTTGAACCAATAAACATCATATTAATATCAAGAACCCAAGGCTGCTTCATAAAAGCATTTTCATTCCGCTCCACAAACGCCAATGCAGCAGGATTCCAATAAACCGATGTTGGACCATCTGCAAAAGTGACTCCGGCGTCGCCCATAGCTGCGTTGGCACTGCCCACGCCAATTTCAAGAAAATTAACAGCTGTTGATCCATACCTATATATATTTTGGGCAGACACAATGTTTAAAGCAAAAAATAAAATGATTATATGAAAACGTCTCATTTAATTATCGCAAACTTTCCAATTTTCTGATCACCCGTTGCCAATGCTTCAATATGAAATAAATACATCCCCGCTGCAATTTCTAATCCTTCACGAGTGAGCATATCCCAATGAACAACCCCTTTTTCTGGTGAATTATTGATAACAATCTCATCTACTAAAACACCACTTATAGTAAATATTTTAATTAAAGCCTGAGCGGGGACATTTGTAAACATTAAACTGCGACGTTGATTTAAAAACTGATTCGATACAGCCGTTTCCATCACATTGGTTGCCACATAAGGGTTAGGTACAACCCGAATATTATCCATCGTTTTTGCAAGAGAATCTGCATCAATATCATCATAAGAATTAATTGTGAACGTTAAGTAATCATCTTTCCAGAATGGTCTAGAAAATTTGACTCGAAAAATATCGTCACTTTTGGGATAGGTTGCTGTGGATGTTAAATTAAAATCTATAACAAAAGCAGTTCCAGCCCACTTACCATCATTGCGCATTCCACCGACAATTATTTTATCTTCAGATTTGTCAAAAACACCGTTTTTATTTACATCATGTACCACCATATCCATGAGGACGTGGCTTCCATCCGGCTTTAATAAAGTTTCATTCTTAACATAGAACCCAAATGATTGACCTAAAAGAATTTCATTGGTAGGTATTCTATCATCAACGGCATCCCTAATGCCAGTTTTGATACTGGTTGTTGAAGTATACACACTTGGATCAGAACTAAAGATGATATGATAATCCCAAGGCAAATAGGAAGATTCTCGAATAGTAGGTACAACACGCATGATGCCACTTCCTTGAACCCACCCTGAATTCGCATAATCGTAAGAACCTTGCTCAAAAGGCAGGTCAACATTCAGTTGAATCCCATCAAAAATATCCGTACTAAATGGTGCTTTTGTATTTAGAGTCCAGTATCCTAAAGAATCGACCTTGATCAAATTACTCCCCACAAATTTTAATGGGGTCTCTTTATAAATGATAGTGCCTTCACTAAGATCAGTAACCATAATTGAATTTGTTGTATACATTAATCCATAATCATATTGGGGAAGGAGTGCAATAGTATCAATATCAAATGTGACTTGATATTGATGATCTTTTTTAATACTGGACTGTGCAAGGATCGATGGCTCTATTTCTCCCCCTCCTGGAAGATTAGAGTCATCTATTGTAATATCTGGAGCTACATAGCCGGCAGCTGGTTTAAAAGGAGTTACTATGGCTACGTTTTTACCAATGGATCTGACTTCTTCTGCTTCGTCAAGTTCCACCACTACATTATTCTCAGATGGTGATATTCCTGGTCCAATATGGGGTGCACCATAATCATAGGCCACGAGTCCATAATAGTAGGTTCGCCCATTCATAACTGTATTATCAACAAAAACGTGCGAGATTCCTGTATCAGATCCTAGATTATAAGCAACGCCATTGACTAATCCAAAATCAGTGAAACCGAATTTTCCGTCCTTTAAATCACATTGAAAAATAGGTTTCATAAACATAGGTGTTCCATAACCATCCGTAATGACTTCGGCATCTGAAAAATATTTATCTGTTGCACGGAAGAGTTTATATCCTTCAAAATCGTTTATATTACCAAGGAACGGATCTCTTGTTTTTGTATCAGAAATATTATCCCAGGTAAGTATAACTTTGCCATCAGCTGGTGTTGCAGTCAAAGTTGGCATTTTAGGTGGCTGTGCGAAGCGATAATCTTTTTCATAGATTACTTGAACAATTTTTTTCAGTTCATACAATGCGGGCGCAGTGTGTGCAGGGGAATTTAATCCTTCCAATGGATCATATGAATGCAACTCAGACATGGAGATCCGTTCTGTTCGCCCTTTGTATAAAGGAAACGGACCTGATGCAAATACTTCTATCAAATTTGAAATTTGGTCCATGTATTCTTCGAGAATATTTTCACCAATCAATTCCCACATGGCCTCATCATTTTTAAACCACCAGGTGCTATTTGATTGCGCATGACTGGGAACGGGAAATAAACGAAAAGCAGTTAAGCCAATCATATCAGATTCTGAAACATCCGTAACAGCAAAATTTGGCTCAGAGCCAACGCCTTCAACATAATCCGGTTTGTGATTGCCTTCACCCTCATCGGGCCCTGTATAGTTCAATTCAGTCGGAGCGACACCGTCTAATCCAATATCATCCCCAAAATATTCAGTTATTTGATACACTCCATCATTATTCAGATCTTCACCATCTTGCCAATCCTGATCTTCATCTGCGTCCCAATGCTCTTTGAGATCTGCCAGGTCTACCTTAAAAAATGATAAAAATTTATCCACATCATATATACCATCAGTTGGACCTACTTTTGTCGTAGCTACATTATCCCGTTTTTCATTTAGAATCCCATCCTCATCGTTATCTATATCATCGTAGGCCAATCCGGGGCTTTCAAGGTAGGCAAATCCCATTGTTCCTGTTGGTAAGCCGCCCGAGCCAACTCCATTTATGTCCCATGAATAAGACATATCCAGATCAATATTGAAATAAGCCAATTCATCATTACCATCGTTACCGATGGCATTGTCTACCCAGTAACCAAATGCCACTTCAGTCAAATCATAATCAGAAATATTTGCAATATTATACTCCCAAAAAATCGCATCCCGGGCTTGGGGATTATTCCACTGAAATCCTCTTGCTTCGACTCTTAAGCCTAAACCACCCCATGGATTATTCTTTCCAATAGTAACATTATCACGTATTTCACCAATTTTTTTATTCCCGCGAGGATAGTATCGCACTCGGTCTGGAAGTTCAAGATATTCCTGATCTTGAGCATCATTGGCGACAAAATAGGTTTCCATATCTGCATAGATTACACCTCGGCCAAATCGTCCATCCCATTCACCGGGCCACTTCGTACTTGTTCCTGTTGATGGCCATCCATCCGGTGGCCAAGAGCTTGGTCGGTTGCTCATGGCCGGATATTCACTGGTTTCATTGGAATAACCAAAAGCAGGATAAAAACCATATTCAAATGTACCTGCAGGATTGACATCCATTTCTTCCCGATAACTGGTTTGTAGAAAATACAATTTATGTAGACCCTCTCCATCGCCGATCTCAAGCGGATCAGATACAACTGTAGAGTCAATTTTAGTGGTAGGATCGTCTTTAATATAAATTTTTGCACCAACCAACAGACCAATGCCATCCACCATTTTTACGCCATCTAAATTATTGGGCCATCTAGATACATTTACTTTGGGCCAGTCAGAAAGCTCTGTAGTATTTCGAAAGTAAAGAAATACACGATTCCCAGTCATATAGCCTTCTCGTTCCGCTGCAATATCACCGGCCGGATCGTCTGGCCCTTCATACTTTTTCCCTTGAGAAAATATAAGGCTAGTTAGCAATAGTATATAAAATAACTTTTTCATTAGAAGTTGATTCCAGTTGAAAATTTGATCATACGAGGTGCTGCAAACATGGCAGGATTCTTAATGCGATCTTCATAATCATTAAAATTACTCCGGTGGCCTGCCAAGTCTGTATCTTTGATTACTGCTGTATAGGCTCGTCCCGTTCGGCTATCTACCCAGTTCTCATTCAGACGGTCAAACACATTGTATACTGCCAGTCTGAAGTTGATTTTGTATTTATCCGTTACACTTAAGTTGTAGTGAGCCATCAAGTCTGCATGATATTTAGTGGGCCGGTAATCATTATTTGGGTAGAGGTTCACTCGCGATAGCCGGCTTTCTTCAATTGGTGAAAAAGTGTAGGGCGATCCAGAGTTATAATATCCCGTTATAGAAACACCATACTTAGGTTTGCTATAGGCAAACGTAGCATTAAACGTATGTCGCTGATCCCAACTCATGGGGATAAATCTATTCACAGGGTCCATGCTGGCACCTGATCGGGAAAAAGTCTGCGTAGGATTATCTGCATTGCCTCGAGTATACTGTAGGGTATAATTGATCCATGATGAAATTGGTCCGGAATTAAAATCAAATTTGACCTCTAATCCCCGAGCATTTCCATAGTCCTTATTACTATAAAGACCATACTCGATCTGGTTATAAGTGCTAAAGACCTTTGTACTTAGCAGGTTGTAAATATCACGGTAGAACAATGAAACCTCTAAACCCATACCTTCGGCTAATTCTTGCCATAATCCTACTTCATACGTAATCGTTTTTTCTGCTCTCAACTCTGAATTTCCCATGAGGGTCGCATGGTCACTTGGGGCAACCAAAAATGAATGATTTTGATACAAAGAATACATGGGTGGCATTTGGAAAAAATGCCCATAACTAAAATGTAGAATAGCCGAACTACCAAGCTGGTAAGCTAATCCAAAGCGTGGACTGATCTGAACCTGAGGATCTGCCTTTGGATACGCAGACATCATCGAATCCGGAAGGGCAAGTTGATTGGCAGGGTTTCTGCGGTCAGAAGGTAAAGCAGACTTGGGATCAAAAAGGTCATAGCGTAAACCAAAATTGATGACCATATCATCAAATTCCATTTTATCTTGAATATAGGCCGACATTTCAACTGGCTTGACCACGTAAACATCAGCATAGAGTGTAGAATCAGGGAAGATCTTTGGTTTATAAATCAAGTTTTCATCTGGGGTTCCAAAATATTCATTTCGAATTTGATGCCATTGATTATCTATTGTATAGTTTGAATATTGCAACCCTGACTTGATGTTATGATTTTTATTAATCTGCCAGTTTAAGTCAAATTTTGCGCCTAAGATATCTGATGTTCTTTCGCTATGATCTTTTTGCTGTCCACCCATGAAAAACCCAGGACCATAATTTTCTAAATACCGATCATGTACATAACTTGAGTCCAATGGGTTCTCATATAAATAGTTTCCTCCATAATTTTTCATTGAGGATATTTTAATAACATAAAATAATTTCTGGGATATTAAGTGATTCCAATGAAAAGAGAGAAAATCTGTTCGACGATGAGATGCCCCCATACCATCAGGATTATATTTAAATCCATGATCATAACCATGCCAGGTATCTTCGTTTATAGAGTACATGGTAGAAAAACGAATACCACTACCGCTAAATAAAGAAAAAGAAAGTTTACCTAGAATGGAACGATTGGCGCTTCCATTCATACTCACGAAAGCAGAATCACCTGTATTTTCTGAATACCACTCTAGAGGGCTTAAACTATAAAAATTACTGGAATCAGTAACATTAAACCTTCGCAAACCATTTAAATGGTTTTTATTATCCTGTGTTCTTGTATTGATAAAAAAATGGACTTTATCTTTGATGATTGGTCCGCTAATCTGAAATTTATAATCCTGATTTCGATCCAATTGGTTATTATCCAGACCAATAAAAATATTCTTATTACCTGTAAAGTAATTTGCAAATGCTGTAGATACTGAACCTTCGAATCTATTTGAGCCATCCTTTGTTACCGCATTTACAACACCACTCATCGCTTTTCCGTATTCTGCATTGAATGTACCAGTAATGATTTCGAGATCCTGAATGACTTCAGGTTCAATTTCAACAGCAGAATTTCCACCGCCAAATACTTCATCCACCTGAATACCATCAATAAGATATGTTACTTCATTATTTCTGCCTCCGCGAAAGTGACCTTCCACCACGCCTGCCTGCATACCCACAATAGCCCCAATGTTTTCAACTGGTAGTTTATCAATTTGGTCAGATGATATATTTTTTATAGTTGAAGTTTGATCTTTCCTAGCTGTGATTGCCTCCACTTCAACAAAAACTGTTTCACCCTGTATTACCGTTGGAACAAGATCAACATCTATATTTGATGTTCGATTAACAGAAACACGTACATTTTCCATTTTAACCTGCTTATAGCCTATCATATCGATAACAAGTGTATATGTGCCAGGTTTAATATTTATAATATAATAAGCACCATCTACATCCGTAGCAGCGCCCGAGTAAGTCCCTTGAACAATTACATTCGCACCAATTAGTGCTTCGTTCGTCTCGGAATCTTTTATTGTACCCGTTATTTTACCCGTGGTTTGCCCAATGAGGAAACCCAAAGTAAAAAATATAATGACCAGAAAAGAGGTGAATTTCATTAAATAATCTTTTTTTAAAGTACCTAATATAAATAGAAGGGGTGAGAAAAAGAATCTCACCCCAACTACTTGTGTCGCTAGTGTATCGTTCAATCTTCTTCTAAGAAGCTTTTATCTTATTCTATAAAGATCAATGACAACATAGAATAAGCATGTTATCGGTTATTAGACCGATAAAATTATTTCATCAAAATCATCTTTTGAGTTCGTGTAAAACTTGATGTTTCTAATCGGTAGAAGTAAATACCGGATGGCATATTGGCCGCGTTCCAAACCACTTTATGACTGCCAATTGGGCGGTATTCATCGACCAACTTAACCATCTCACGACCCAGAACATCGTAAACCATCAATTTCGTTGGTCCCGCTAACCCAATTGAATACTCAATTGTAGTAGTGGGATTGAATGGATTTGGGTAATTCTCTTTTAGTTCAAACCTAGTTGCCACAAGACCTCCATCATCTGTAGATAGAACATCTCCATCTTTTCTACCAACAAAAGTGTGCGACCATACCGAAGGAGTCTGCCAGGCATTATCGGCATTATTTTTTGACATTACAATATTGCCTTGCCACCCTTCAGCATCATTATCATGCCAAGTAGGCTCAATTGGGATTCTCATACCTTCCGTCGGGACAAAAACAGAGTCTGTATTGATCTTTGCTAACGAATCTAAATTAATACTGAATTCGATAACGGCATCCGGTGAACCATTTACACCTGAATTTGCATACGTAACATAACTCTTATCAGAAAGACCTGTTGATGTACCAAATTCTACAAAAGCACTATCACCTAAAAATGCAAACTTATAATCTGGTTCAGCGCCACGTTTAGCACCACCATGTTTTGGACCTCTTTGGTCATATAAGCCAATAAAAAGTTCCATTGCATCTTGCTCCCACCAATTGCCAGCACCAACATTAAATACATTATCTGTGATATCAACACCTACATATAGACTATCTGAATCAGCAGCCAAATATAATTTCAATGAAGCATCTGCATCATCATCAACGGTGCCAATTGTTTTAGGTGTTCCCATTGAATTTGAAGAAACTCCCATTTCAAGCGGAATAATACCGCTTGCTTCCCACTCAGAGATATCTCCATCAGCTGAAAAAGCTGGTGGCGTAAGTGAGATTGTAGGTATGCCTCGCGCCTGATTTCTCGTAGGCGAAGCACTACTAGAGACTACACTTTTATTACCATTGCTATCTGTACAGATAACAGCGTAATAGTACTGCACAGAACGATCAGAAAGCGGGATCGTAATGTCGTGGTATACAGACATTACGTCTTCAAGTACACCAGTAGCTACAACATCAACGCCCGTGTTTGCTGCTAATAGCTTAGCTGTTGTATCTGTAATCGCTTTTCGGCTAGCATAAACATCGTAGGTCTCACCTGATTCACCTGCGACATCATCCCACACAACAGCATTCGTATATTGCCCTGGAATAGCATCAATATTTTCAACTGCAACAGGTGGTACCCAGTCAAATACTGGGGAACCAGTCCAAATATCGGTCAAATAAATCACCTCACCTGTATATCCACTGCCTTGTGCAATAAACTGAAATACTTTAACAGCAGCTGTATCAAAACCAGATGTTGTATTGTCTCCATAAACAAAATCTTTAAGAGAAAGCTTAACAGCGTGCCAAGCATCATCAGCTACAATATCTAGTTCATGCACTAGCTTCCCTGTACCTGCTTCATACTGTAGTCTGATATTATTACCAGAATATTTCGCTGTTTTATATTGGAATTGAATAGAATCTTTCATCCACTCATAGCTCATATCATGAGTTGGGCTAATATTCCATCCAGCACCTGTAACTGTCCAACCGTCTCCACCCAAGGTCCATTTTGCTGCGTTTGTTTGAGATGTTAATCCAGCGCCTTCAACTACTTCCAATGAAGATGATGCACCATCTCCCCAACCAAAAGGGGTTCCCATATCGCTTGGGAATGATTTACCATTAAAATAAACCTGTGGCGTCAACTTTCTACCCTTTAACGTAATATTATCAATGTAAACAGTGGCAGAAGAACGAGTTGAATCGGTTTGATTGCCTGAAAATTCAAAAGTAAACCCTTTAATTTTATCGGTATCAAAAACTTCATTACCTGTGATACCTGCCCAACCAGTGCGATTAAATCCAGTTGCATTATTCCAATTATCGGGACTATTTACCAATGGAATATCCACAGTAACCCAATCTGTTGTAGCATCTCCAAGTCTTGGACTAGTAAAAGAATAATAGAATTCACCCAGCGGCTTACCAGCATCACCATCAGCTGGAATATAAGTTGGATCAGTCACATCACTAAACTCAAGAACATTAAATCGAAGTTCAATTGCGCCTGCGTGGCTTGGAGCTGTTGGCATATGGTATTGAAAAGAAACAGTATCATACTTTGACCAATCATAAAAACCATTGGCCGTATCGGGATGCATATGCTGTAGCTTTGAATAGCCTCCCCAACCTTCGGTCCCATGAACTGAAACGTCTAGCTTCATTGAGCCAGTACCTTCAGCTTTAATATCAGTAACGTATGAAACATTGACGTAACCAGAGTCCTGGAATGCATTAATATTTACTTCATAATGGCCACCTAATGAGTCTCCTCCAGGTAAATGACCAGCTGATGGGCCCCAGCCGAAATACTGCCAATAACTAGTATCGGTAGAAGCATCATTTAGAGAATTTATCATTGGAGACGTATCTCCAGTCCACGTTCCTGCTGTATGTGTACGTACAGGCTGGGTAAAAGAAAAAGAACTGATTAAAATAAGAGTAAGAAGACTAATTAACGATTTTTTCATAATTTATCCCTCCAAAGAGATTTTTGTTTGTGTTTTTGACGTCCCATAGTAATAATGTAAAAAATTTTATGCAATAATATTTTGCAATATATGCAAATATTTTGCATATTGTTCGCAATTATATCGACTATTATTGCTGGTCTATATTATTATACATTGGTTTAAATACAAATAAAAATGACAATTGGTTTAAAAGATATATCAAAAACTACAGGTTACGCAATCTCAACTGTATCGCGAGTACTCACTAATAAGATAAGTGGGAGTTCTGTTAGTGCAAAAGAAATTTTACGCGTAGCAAGAGAGATGGGTTACGGCAAATATCGAAGTGCCGTTAGTCCAGAAAATCGAATTATAGACATTGCACTTATCACGCAACATTTTTCCGAAGAATTCTATGCCTATTTATATTCATCCTTTGACGAAATATCCATAAAACGTAATTGCTCTTTAACAATTCATTCTGTCAGACATGTTAAATCACTGCTCGATGAACTATTATTCCTTTCCAAAAATCATGATGGCTTCATACTATTTCTTCCCACTCTAGATCCTTTTAGCTATAATAAGATAAACGAAACAATGAATAATTACCCCATTGTTTCAATCGCGCCCTCTTTTGAAGCTATTTTTGATACTTTTACATTTGATTCATATCAAGGTGGTGTTTTAGCAGCACGAGCATTTATGGAAAAGGGCTACGAAAAATTTGGGATTATTCGCGGTCCTATAAAAAAATGGGAAGCTGCACTTCGCCGAAATGGATTTAGAGACACAATAGAAAATGAAGGCTATAAAGTTATTTGGGATTACAAAGGCGATTACTCTTTTGAATCTGGTGAAAAAGCATTTCATAACATATATAAGAAAAGAAGTAAAAATATCGCTATTTTTGCAAGCAATGACCAAATGGCTGTTGGTTTTATTCATGCGGCACTCGAGAATAACCAACAAATTCCAAAAGACTATGCCATAATTGGATATGATAATATCTTATTTAGTAAAATATTTTTCCCAAAACTCACAACGATTGATACGGATGTAGACCAACTTGCCGAAGAGGCGATCGATCACCTTATTAGAATGATAAAAAACGAGGTAAACCTTGATCGCTCTGCTCGTAAAACGCTTATACCCGTAAAATTAATTAAGAGGGACACACATAAATGAATATGAGGCTTTTTTATTTCAAATCGGTAACAGCACTTTTATTAATGTTCAATTTATTCGGCTGCAAATCAGTAAAAGAAAAAGAGGATGCAGCTGATATCGCATTTGTTGAATCATTAATTAATAAAATGACTATTGATGAAAAAATTGGACAGATGACCCAGGTTGACAGACAGTTCTTAAATGATATTTCTGATATTTCAAAATATGGATTTGGTTCGCTATTAAGTGGGGGTGGAAGTACTCCTAAAATAAACGAACCAAAAGCTTGGGCAGAAATGTATGATCTCTATCAACGTGAAGCACTTCAATCTCGCTTAAAAATTCCTCTATTATATGGTATTGATGCTGTTCATGGTCATAATAACGTAATTGGCGCTACTATTTTCCCCCATAATATTGGCCTTGGTGCCACACGAGACGCAAAAATTGTTGAAGCCGTTGCAAAAGCTACAGCACTTGAAATTGCCGCAACTGGCATTGACTGGGATTTTGCACCTTGCTTGACCGTACCTAATGATTATAGATGGGGAAGAACGTATGAAGGGTTTTCTGAAGACACTGAATTGGTTACGGAGTTAGGCAATGCTGCAATATTAGGCTATCAATCCTCAAATATAAATAACCCAAATAGCGTCTTAGCCTGTGCAAAACATTTTATAGGGGATGGTGGAACTTCATTTGGTACGGGTCTTAATGGTAAAATTGATAGAGGGAACTTAGCTCTTTCGGAAGAAGAGCTTAGAAAAAAACACCTTCCGCCATTTAAAAAAGCAGTTGAAAGCGGTGTTGCAACTTTTATGGCTGCATACAATACGTGGAACGATCTTAAGTGTCATGCCAATAAATATCTTTTAACCAATATATTGAAAGAAGAGCTAGGATTTAAGGGATTTGTTGTATCTGACTGGGCTGCAATCGAAGAAATTCCTGGGGATTATAAAGCAGATATAATTACTTCAATTAATGCTGGCATTGACATGGTAATGGTACCCGGTGCCGTAAAGTTTGGTAACGAATCCTATGAAAAATTTATGAAGCTATTTAAAAAATCTATCGAAGATGGCTCTATACCAATGACCAGAGTTAATGATGCTGTAAAAAGAATATTGTTGATAAAAAAGAAAGCGGGACTTTTTGATAGGCCCTTTAGTGATCAACAATTATTATCACATATAGGTTCTCAAAAACATCGGGAAATTGCTAGAGAAGCTGTTCGGAAGAGTATGGTCTTATTGAAAAATAATAATAACCTCTTACCTCTTCCAAAAAATGGCAAAAAAATCATTGTTGCTGGCCGGGGAGCTAATAATATAGGTATGCAATCTGGTGGTTGGACGATTAGTTGGCAAGGAGAGATGGGAAATAAAACAGAGGGCACTTCAGTGTTAGACGCCATTATATCAGCAGTGGATCCTGGGACATCTGTTCAGTTTTCAGAAGATGGAAAAGACGCTCAGGGAGATGTAGCCGTAGTCGTAATTGGCGAAGAACCTTATGCAGAAATGGAAGGGGATCGTGAAGATCTGAGTTTAGATAAAAAAGATTTAGAGGTAATTAAAACCCTGAAAAATAAAAATATTCCTGTAGTGGTTGTTCTTTTCTCTGGTAGACCTATGATAATAACAGACCAAATAGAACAATGGGATTCTTTTGTCGCAGCTTGGCTTCCGGGAACCGAAGGCCAAGGTATTTCTGATGTATTGTTTGGTGATTATAATCCAACTGGAAAACTATCGTTTTCTTGGCCTAAGTCAATAGATCAACTGCCTATTTCTAAAGCAGATAATTACCTATTTGATTTTGGCTATGGGTTATCATATTAAATAACTATTAATGATAAAAAAGGAAATATTTTGGTAAATAAATTAGGTATAGATCTTGGTGGCACTAAAATTGAAGCTATCGTTATCAATGATGCATTTCAAGTGGTTGAACGAAAGCGCATTGCAACAAACCGAGAAGAAGGATATGATGCAATCTTACAACGTATCGTTATTTTAGCTAAAGCGCTTATAGAGACCGGCAATGTTGAGGGTCCCGTTGGCATTTGTACGCCAGGTGCGATTGACTATCAAGCCGGGACTTTAAAAAATAGCAATACAGTATGTTTAATTGATAAACCGTTACAATCTGATCTAGAATCAGCGCTCTCACTTCCCATTCTTATGGAAAATGACGCAAATTGCTTTGCATTAGCTGAAGCAATTTTGGGTGCGGCTAAAGATTATAGATTGGTATTTGGTATTGTCCTTGGCACCGGTTGTGGTGGTGGTATCGTGATAAATAAAAATATACATCGTGGCCCAAATCATATTAGTGGAGAATGGGGGCATCATGTGTTATACCCAGGTGGTAGAGATTGCTATTGCGGAAATAAGGGCTGCGCTGAGTCTTATATTTCGGGAACTGCATTAGAAGCAGAATGGAAAGCTTTAACTGGTGAATTTTTACGTACAACAGACATTATTGATAGCGGTGCTTATAAATCCCACCCAGAATGGAAGGATTCTTTTATTGAAAATTTTGGCAGAGCCTTAGCAAATGTTATGGATATCTTGGACCCGGATGCTATAATATTAGGGGGAGGATTATCTAATATGGATATTCTTTACACAGAAGGTCGTGACGCAGCTTATAATGCATCATTCAGTGAAAATATGGTAACACCAATAATTAAAAACAAGTTGGGGGATTCTGCCGGTGTGTTTGGAGCTGCCATGCTGGGGGACTATATTTGAAATTTGCCAAATGGCTATACAATCTGACCGGGACAGATCAATTGATACTCCTGGCTTTTTTTATCCTGGGGCTTGGATTGTCTTATTTTACCATTTTGAGTTTGCGCGCTTGGCATGAAAAAGTGCGAGGCGGTGATAAATATGCCCATGAAGTTCGCGTAACGCCCTTTGGTTTGTTTGGAATCGCTGCGATTTATACCACCATTCTTTACATGTCAATGGGCGAGTTGGTCACCCGATGGATCGGGAATTTCACCCAATAATTATTTTTTCTTTTTCCGGGTCATTTGCAGCAATTTCCAAGCCATTTTGGGTAGCTTTTCTAACTCGTTCATTTCTCCCGCTCCTTGTAGCCATTCACCCCCATCAATGGTCACGACTTCCCCATTAATATATCCTGCTTGATCGCTGACCAAATAAGACGCCAAGTTTGCCAACTCAATATGCTCCCCGACGCGTTTGAGGGGAACGCGATTGATCATTTTCTTTTTAATGCCCAATCCGGGAGGCGCCAACCGCGACCATGCACCTTCCGTTGGAAATGGGCCCGGTGCAATGGCCACCGTCCGAATTCCGTATTTAGCCCACTCAACAGCCAAAGATCGTGTCATGGCCAGGACGCCAGCCTTTGCACAGGCAGAAGGCACCACGTATCCAGAACCGGTCCACGCATAAGTGGTAACTATATTTAAAATAACACCCCCTTTATTTTCCCGCATTACTTTTCCTACAGCTTGGGTACAATTAAATGTACCATTCAATACAATATCCACAACTGTTTTGAACCCATTGGGACTTAAGTTTTCTGTAGGGCTGATAAAATTCCCTGCTGCATTATTGAGTAAAATGTCAATTTTTCCAAATTCATTTACAGTTTGATCCACCATATTTTGTACTTGATCAGGATCCCGAACGTCACAACTAACAGCCAATACCTTCCCCCCGTATTCGCGTAATTCTTCTGCGGTTGAATTAATCACTTCTTGACGACGGCTGGTTATTACCAAATCTGCCCCCAATTCAGCATATCGTGTGGCCATGGATTTCCCCAACCCTGTGCCACCACCAGTAACAATTATTGATTTCTTTTTTAATAATCCTGATTCAAACATGAATATTTTCCTTTTTCATACCCAAATAATCTAAGTCATAGAAACAAAAAAGCCCCGCATTTCTGCAGGGCTTTTTATATAATCATTCAATTGAATAATTAGTTATTGTTGGGGTCGCCGTCTTGGTCACTACTTTGGGCAGCGTAATACTCACCTGGGTCAATCGAGCCATTATTATCTGTATCAACGTCATCAAATTTTTGGTCAAAATC
>Ga0209775_1000033_pt1 | contig 101788 bp, 121 predicted proteins | sample SaaInlV_135m_DNA_FD_184661 | JGI IMG/M metagenome (GOLD analysis project Ga0209775, IMG submission 184661) | Marine microbial communities from expanding oxygen minimum zones in the Saanich Inlet - SI072_LV_135m_DNA (SPAdes) (version 2) | ecosystem: Environmental > Aquatic > Marine > Intertidal... | reverse complement strand
CCATATGCAAAACCAGCTACAAAAATATAGATTAAAGGAAAAATAATTTGCCAAATTAAAAATCCAGGATTAAGTGAAATCGTTAGATTTCTATTAACAAGTCTAATTATTGGATGCATTTTCCTTCATCATTTTTAAAAATATTTCTTCAAGATTTGTTGGTACTGCAGATAAATCTTCAATATCTATATTATTTTCATTAAGTATTTTCAATACTCTAAGTAATACTAATTCAGATTGTTCTGAATGAATAATGATTGTAGTTCCAGTATCAAAATCAATTTTATAATCTGGAATATCAACTAATAAAGAAGAAATGTTAGATTGTTTTTTTAATAAATGAATTTTAATTGTTTTTTCTTTTCCAAATCTATTTTTTAAGGCATCAGGTGAATCTACAGTAAGAATTTTTCCTTTATCAATGATAGCTATTTCATCACAAAGGTATTCAGCTTCAGATAAAATATGAGTTGTGTAAAAAATTGTTAAACCTGTTTTAACTTTATTTTTTAAATAATCTAATAGTTTTCTTCGAGCTTCTGGATCTAATCCTACAGTAGGTTCATCTAAAAATAATAATTTCATATCATGCATAAATTCACGTGCAACTTGCACTCGTCTTCGTTGACCTATAGAAAGATCCTCATTTCTTTTCTTACGAATTTCGACCAAATTGAAATCTTTTAAAAGTTGTTCCAGTCTTTTTTTACGCTCAGTTTTTGAAATATTCCACATCATTCCATATTTATCAAGAGCTTTTTCTACAGATAATGTAGGTTCATAACTTGGTTGTTGTAAAACAACTCCAATTTTATCACGAATTTTTAGTGGATTAGAAATAGCATCTATGCCAAATATAGAAAGTGACCCAGATGAAGGTTTGATTAGAGTTGTAAGAAGTTTGATGGTAGTTGACTTTCCAGCACCATTTGGTCCTAAAAATCCAAAAACTTGGCCTTCTTTTACAGATAAAGTAAGATCATTTACAGCATTTATCAAACCATATGATTTTGATAAATGATTTACATCAATACAAGACATGAACAAACTGCGATCTTCCTATTAATTTAGGTAATGAGGTAATTATGAAAGAACTAGATCATTTGAAGTTATTTACAAAAAATAGTCAAGAAATTTTAAAAAGATGCGATCATTTTTACTAAAATTAATTAATAAAAATAATGAAATTTTTATTAATACAATTAATTTATGAAAACTATATGTCAGAATCACAAGATCTTATCAATAAATTACTCGAACAAAAATCAGAATTAACTAAGGAAATAATTGATCAAAAAATTATAGAAAAGAAAGAAAAAATTGGTGCAGGATATTTAACAGACCAAGGTGCATTATTTCTTATTGCATCAGATTATGGAATTACTTTATCAGAATCACAAAAAATTGAAGTTAGTCTAAAGGATCTATATGCAGGTGCAAAAGAAGTTTCATTAGAGACAAGAATCCTAAATATTTCACCTACAAAACAATTTTCAAGAAAAGATGGTTCTACGTTTGATCTACGAACAATGACAGTATATGATTCAGATTCTACAGCTAGTGTAAAGTTATGGGATGAAAAAGCAAATCTACCAGGTATTGAAAATCTAAAACCAGGAGATTTAATTAAAATCATAAAAGCCTATGTTAAATCAGATTTAGATGGTTCACCAACTATCAATATTGGTTCTGGATCAAATATCGAAACAATAGATACTGAAAGTCAAATTCCAATGATTGACAAAATTACAAAAGATATTAGTGAATTACAAGAGGGACAAAAAGATCTTGTAATATCAGGAATGATTGATGGAATAATTAGCGGAATGCAATTTACAAATTCTAGAGGTCAACCTGGAACTGCACTTAGAATGAGACTAAAAGGAAAAGAGGGTAGTGGTATGAGAGTAGTTCTATGGGGTAAAGATGAATCACTAATTCCAAATATGATTTCACAATCAGCAAATGTAAAACTATTAGGTGTTAGAGTAAAATCAGGAAATCAAGGATTAGAAATTCATGGTAATGAGGCAACAATTATTGAAATTGAAGGTGGAAAAGAAACAGAACCGATTATTGCAAGAATTTTGTCAATTATAACAACCGAGACTGGGAAAAACATGATAATAGCAACAGATAATCAAAAAAATATCTACAATATCAGTGATTTTTCAGATTCAACAAGTATCTGTGCTGAAGGTGATGTAATTGAATGCATGCCATCAAAAGTTTATGGTGGTTCAATTACATTGGATGAAAATTCATTTGTAAGAAAATTAGATAATGATGAAACAATTCCTTCATTATCTAAAATTAGAACAAAAATTATGGATGTAAAGGTTGATGAAAATTGTTGTATCGAATGCATAGTACTAAAAGTTCCTGGAAGAAAAGAAATACAAACTAAATCAGGTGAATCAATTTCCCTTTCAGAAATGTTTGTTGAAGATGATTCAGGTCAAATTTGGGTAAAGGGATGGAGAAATCAAGCAAAATTAATTGATAAATGTGAATTAGGAGAAATTATTTCCATTACCGGATTAAATACTAAATTAAATAATTTTGGAGAAGGCAGAATAGAATTATTCTTAACGGCACATTCAAAAATTATTAAGAAAAATTAAGAATTATCATCAGAAATACCTGATGCGGTTATTGTATAAGAAAAAAATTCTTTGTTAAAAGATGAATAAATTTCTCCATTAAATGATGATGAATTTTTAAAAAGATGAATTTTGATATGTGTAAAAAGATCAATAGCACTTGCCATATTTTCAACCTCTTTTCCATCCATGTTTCTAATCATATTAGTAACTACAATAGGAATTTTATTAGTAACTGCATAAAGTGATAATTCATACATATATTTCATAAATAAAGAATTTTTTTCAAATATAGATTGATTATTTTTATATTCATAAGAAAATAAATCAGTAATATTATCAATTACAATTAAAGAAAAATTGTTTTCTTGTAGATTTTTAATTGAATTAATTTGTTCTGAGGTATTTGTTATTCTAGATACAATAATCTTATCAAGGAAATTAAAATCTACATTAGATTTTTTTTGAATTTCTAATATTCTTTCAGGTCTAAATCCACCTGTGGTATCCAAATACAAAACCTTTCCACCATTTTTAATTGAATTAATCGATAATTGTAATAGTAGCTGAGTTTTTCCAGTTCCATTTCCTCCAAAAATATCGACAATTACACCATTAGGAATTCCTCCAAACAAAAAACGATCTAATTTTAGTAAACCAGTAGAAATCATCGTATACAATTAATAGAAATACAAGAAAAAATTTAAAGAATGTTAATTTGAACAAAAGGGATAAGGCTTTTATGCTGGCAAATAGGATTTCAAATTAAGTAAGTATTATGTCCCAACCAAGTAGTGCAAAAAGACCATTAACAGTTCTTCAAAAAAGTACAAAAAAGAAAGTCACAGTTAGACTGAAGAATGAAGTGGAATACAAAGGAAAAATGGACAATGTTGATTCATACATGAATTTGATAATGACAGATGCAGAAGAAATCCACGATAGTAAAACTATTGCAAACTATGGCAGAGTAATCGTGAGAGGAAATAATGTATTATTTATCAAATTAGAAAATGAACTTTAGTTAAATTAAGAGTGGTTTTATGACCAATAATTTTCTATTTACATCAGAATCAGTAACAGAAGGTCATCCAGATAAGATATGTGATAATATTTCAGATGCATTTTTAGATGAATATCTAAAACAAGATCCAAATTCAAGAGTGGCCGTAGAAACAATGGTAACTACAGATTTTGTAGTAGTTTCTGGTGAAGTTACATCTAAAGCAGTTTTTGATAAAAAAGCTCAAGAAGAATTAGTTAGAAAAACCATTAGAGAAATTGGATATGATGATAAAGAATTGATGTTTGATGGAGATACTTGTAAAGTTGATCTAAGATTACATTCACAAAGTCCAGATATCAGTCAAGGGGTAACAGCTACTGAAGAAAAAGAACAAGGTGCAGGAGATCAAGGATTAATGTTTGGCTATGCAACAAATGAAACTGAAGAATTAATGCCTATGCCAATCTTATTAGCTCACAAACTTATTCAAAAATTATCAGAAGTTAGACGAAATAAAATATTACCATGGGTAAGACCAGATGGTAAATCACAAGTTTCAGTGAAATATGAAAATAATAAACCAACAAAAATTGAAACGGTTGTAATCTCAACACAACATGCACCAGAAATATCTCAAGAAGAGATTTCAAATGAGATTATTGACAAAGTAATCAAACCAGTTTTAGGTAATCTTTGGGATGATAAAATTAAAATTTACATTAACCCTACAGGGAAATTTGTAATTGGAGGACCTCATGGGGATGCAGGTTTAACTGGAAGAAAGATAATTGTTGATAGTTACGGAGGATTTGGAAGACATGGTGGTGGAGCTTTTTCAGGAAAAGATCCATCTAAAGTAGATAGATCAGCATGTTACATGTGTAGGTATATTGCAAAAAATCTAGTTGCAGCAAAATTTGCAGATAGATGTGAAGTTCAACTTGCATATGCAATAGGAGTAGCAGAACCAGTGTCACTTTATGTCAATACTTTTGGAACAAATAAAATTCCAGAAAATCAAATAGAAGAAATTGTTAGAAAGAATTTTGATATGAAACCATCAGGCATTATTTCACAATTAGATTTGAAAAGACCAATCTACAAAAAAACTGCATCTTATGGTCATTTTGGAAGAAATGAACCAGAATTTTACTGGGAAAAAACAGACAAAGTAGAAACACTAAAGCAATCTGCTGGACTGCAATAATTCCAACACAGATTGAAATTTAATTTTAGATATTTTAGATAATCTTTTATGATTTCCGTTAAAATTACCAATTAGAATATTGAGATCATCTATTCCAAAAATAAACTTTGGATTTATTATTGCATCATGATAAGCATTTTCAAGATTAATTTTTTTAATTTTGGTTGTAGTTCCTTTAGAAAAAAGTTCAACATATTTTTTATAAGTTATAGAATCAGGCCCAACAAGATCAATTATCTTATTATTAAATTTCAATTGAGATATTGATTCAAAAATGACTTTTACAACATCAAACACATGTATTGGTTGAATTGAATATGTTCCAGATCCTGGAATTATTATTTCTCCAGATTTCATTTGTTTTTTTAGATTTTTTGAAAACAAATCATCTTTTCCAATAATATATGAAGGTCTAAAAATTGTGAAATTTAAACCACAGTCAATAATTTGCTTTTCTGCATTAAATTTTGAAATAAAGTAACCCAATGAAGTATTTGATGAAACACCTAACCCACTCAAAAAAATAATTTTTTTAATTTTAGCTTTATTACTTAAATTTACAACATGTTTTGTTAAATCAGTATTTATCATATCATAATCAGCATACACAGATTGTTTTCCTATGCCAACAAGATGAATTAATGCATCTGAATTTTGTATTTTTTTAAGAATATCATTTTCTTCATAATTCTTTGAAATTATTTTAGTTTCACATTTAAAATGTTTAAAATCATTTCTAGATATTGAAATTAATTCAATATTTTTTTCAGATAAATATTTTCGAAGATTTTTAGCAATAAACCCACTAGCTCCAGTAACAACAATCTTCATGGATTTAACCATAATAGAATTAAATCTATTTTAATTTTAAATCTATGTAAATAATTTTCAAAAATTATGAAATAAGAGTTAATACTACAAAATGAATACATCTCATGTGAAAGAAGAAAAAGTACAATTAAAAACAGGATATACTACAGGAAGTTCTGCAACTGCTGCATCAAAAGCTGCACTATTATCAATAATTAATCAAAAAAAAATTGAGAAAATAGATATTTTATTACCAAAAAGATCTTATATTCAAATTCCAATACATTCATGTAAATTTGAAATTGATGGTGCAAATTGCTCAGTGATTAAAAATGGAGGAGATGATCCAGATGTTACTCATGGAGCAGAAATTATTGTAGAGTTATCATTCACTGAAAAAATAAATGAAATTGAAATTGATGGTGGGGAAGGAGTAGGCATAGTAACTAAACCAGGATTAGGTTTGGAAATTAATAAGCCAGCTATAAATCCAGTTCCTAAAAAAATGATTATTGAAAATCTAAGAGAAATAGGAAAAGAAATTCTTTTAGAAAAAGGAATTAAACTAGTTATTTCAGTACCTAAAGGAAAAGAATTAGGACCTAAAACTGACAATCCAAGATTAGGCATAATAAATGGAATTTCAATTTTAGGAACTAGTGGAATTGTTATTCCATTTTCTACAGCAGCTTATGCAGCATCAATTAGACAAAATGTAGATGTAGCAATTGCAATGGGAAATGATACTGTAGTCCTTACAACAGGTGGAAGAAGTGAAGATTTTGCAAAAAAAATAATAGAATTACCAGAACATTGTTTTGTACAAATAGGTGATTTTTCAGGATATGCAATTCAACAATGTAGTAGAAAAGATATCAATAAAGCATATGTTGTTGGTTTTATTGGAAAGTTAGCAAAAATGGCTGCAGGAGTTAAACAGACTCACGTTAAAGGATCTAAAGTAGATATGAGTTTTCTATCGGAATTAGCTCAAAGATGTAATGCTAATGAAAATGTAATTCAAGACATAAAAAAAGCAAATACAGCAAGACATGTTTCAGAAATTATTCAGAAAAATAAAATTGAGGGGTTTTTTGACTTAATTTGTAGTGAGACGTATAAACATATGAGAAAACATTCTGAGGAAAAAGTTGTAATTGATGTAATATTATTTGATTTTGAAGGAAATATTTTATCTAGAAAATCTGAACAGTAAGGTATTTTATTAAAGTTAAAAGATTTTGATTATGGAAAAAATATCAGTTCTTGCTATTACTAAAAATGGAATAAAAATTGGAGAAAAAATAAAAAAAATATTTCCAGATTGGGATATATTTGCACCTTCAAAATTAACAACTGAGGTAACAGGGATTACATGGTATTCTGAGCCTACAATAGAAAAAATTGTAGAACTTTTTAAAAATAATAATGCATTAATTTGTATTTTTTCATTAGGTGCAGTAATTAGATTAATTGCTCCATATTTGAAAGATAAAAAAATAGATCCTGCAGTAATTGTAATTGATGATAAAACAAATTTTGTAATTAGTGTTTTATCGGGACATATAGGAGGAGCCAATGAGCTTACAATAGAAATTGCTGAAAAATTGAAAGCTTTACCTGTAATTACTACAGCAGCTGATGTTAACAAAACAATTGCAGTTGATCTTATAGGAAAAAAATTTAATTGGAAAATAGATGATGATTCTACAGTAACAAAAATTAGTGCACATATGATAAATGAAGAATCAATAGGTGTAGTTCAAGAAACAGGAGAGAAAAATTGGTATACAAAATTACCAAAAAATGTTTTAATTTATAAAAATATAGAAGATTTAAAAAAATCAAATTCTAAAGCTTGTCTCATAATTTCTGATAAAATAATTAATGATGAAATAATTAATGAATCTGTGATATATCGTCCTCCAAGTTTAGTAATTGGGATTGGATTGCATTGGGACACTACAAAAGAAACTATTAGAGAAGGAATTGATACTTGCTTAAGAAAATTTAAACTTAGTTCAAAATCAATTGCAAAATTAGTGTCAATAAAAAAACCTGAAGATGTACAAGGTTTAATTGATCTTGGAAAAGAGATGAAGATTCCAGTAGAATATGTAAATAGAGAAGATTTGGCTGAAATTTCTGCTCCAAATCCATCTGAAACAGTAAAAGCTTTTGAAGGAACTGCAAGTGTTTCAGAAGCTGCTGCCATCAAAGTATCTGAAGGCCAATTAATAGTAGAAAAACAGAAATTCCCACCAAATTTGACTATAGCTATAGCGAGGATAATGAGTTGAAACGAGGATTATTACTAATTGATAGAGGTAGTAGAGAAAGAGAAGCATCTGAAGAGTTAGATGTAATTTGTCAGGGTATCAAAGCAAAAGGAGAATATGTTTTTACAGATTATTGCTTTCTTGAAGTAGAACCACCATATATTGAAGATGGAATTAACAAATGCCTCAAAGAAGATATTGATTCTTTAACTATAGTTCCTTACTTTTTGTATCCAGGTAAAAAAATAAAAAATGCGGTTACGGATGTAATGAAATTTCAAAAAGATACCAAAGTAAAATTTCTTGTAACAAAACAAATGAGTATGCATAAAACATTAGTGGATGTTGTTGAAAATAGAATATCTACAGCATTAAAAGAAAATCAAATTACTCTTACTACTAATGAAGTAGATGTAATGATAATTGGACATGGAAGTAAAGATCCTAATGCACAAATGTCATTAGATTACATTGTAAATGAATTAAAAAATTCGTATAGAAATGTAAGTAGGTGTTGGTTAGAGATAGAACAACCAGATATTTTTGAAGGTATTAAAAAATGTGAAAAAGATAATCCCAAAGTATTGATAATTGTTTTTTATTTTCTTCATGAAGGAGCACACGTTAAAACTGATATTAATAATGATTTGATACCAGCATTAAAAAATTCTAATATGAAAAACACATTCATTACAAAACATATAGGGACAGACGAAAAAATAATAGATTTGATATTAGAAAGAGCAAGAGAGGTAGAAAATGCAAACTAAAAAAGGTCAATCAATTGAAGATGCTAGTATGCAGATGATTGAAGATGAAATAGGATCACATGAATTTAATGAAAAAGAATGGCCTATAGTTAGAAGAATTATTCACTCAACAGCAGATTTTGATTTTGCAAGTAAGAATAAATTAATTTTTCACAAAGATGCAATTCAAAGTGGTATGAATGCTTTGAAAAATGGTTGTAGTATAGTAGTTGATGTTAATGGAGTAATTGGAGGAATGAATAAACAAAATCCTAAAGATTTTGGAAATAACATAGTTTGTAATATTTCAAAACCAGAAATTATGGAATTGGCAAAAAAAGAAGGTAAAACTCGTTCCCAAGTTTCAATGAGAGTTGCTGCATCAGATATTGATGGAGGAATTGTAGCAATAGGAAATGCACCTACTGCTCTTCAAGAAGTAATTCAGATGGTAAAAGAAGGTATAGTCAAACCTGCATTAATTATTGGAATTCCAGTAGGATTCATCTGTGCTGCAGAATCAAAAGAAGAATTATCAAAAATTGAAGGAGCTCCATTCATTACCAATATTGGTAGAAAAGGAGGAAGTTCATCAGTGTCTGCTACAATTAATGCAATTTTTAAACTAATTAGAGCAGAATCATCTACGTGATTGATTGAAACAATTTTTGACAAAAATTTCAGCATAATTAGAACTATCAAAATAAAGATGACCATATGATGCAAGAGTATTATTTTGAATTAATCCATCTTGATGGTTTTTAATTCCTTCACCAATTTCTAAATTAAAAGCAAATTTAGAATCAGATGATACAGATTCTAATTGAGAATAATGAAATTCATGACCACGAAATGCATGTAATGTATCAGATAAAATATTTTTAGAAGATAATTTTCCTTTTGTATAATTTAATCTCATTTTTTTTGTCATTATTGTTTCGGCATCAAATAAACCAACCATTTTGTATTTTTTCTTATTATTATTGATAGATTTTGTCAGATACATCAATCCCCCACATTCCGCATAAATAGGAAAATTATTTTCAGACAATGTTTTGATCGATTTTTTCATAATTTGATTTTTTTCAAGTTCGGTTCCTAAAATTTCAGGAAATCCACCTCCAATGTATAATCCATCACATTTTGGAATTTTTTTATCTTTTGTTGGACTAAAAAAAGTGAGTGATGCACCACCACGACGTAATGCATTTAAATTATCATCATAGTAAAAATTAAAAGAATTATCTAAAGCAACTGCAATTTTTACTTTAGTTTTTTTAGAATAATTTTTAGAATTTTTTAAGAGTGGAATAGGATTTTTGATAATTTTTAGAATTTCATCAACATTAAGTGATTCTGAAATTAATTTTGAAATTTTTAGAATTTTATTTTTTAAAATTGTATTATCATATGTAGAAATTAATCCAAGATGTCTTGATTCTAAATTTAAGATAGGGTTTTTTGGAATTACTCCAATAATAGGTAATTTTGTTTTTTCTAAAGCACCTCTACAAAGAATTTCATGTTTTTTACTTCCAATTTTATTTAAAATAATTCCAACAATTCTTGAAAATCTATGAAATTTTTGAAAACCTAAAGCAATAGCAGCTATTGAACGAGCAGTTTTACTTGCATCTAATACTAAAATTACAGGAGATTTTGTAATAGAAGCTACGTGATGAGTACTTGCATAATTAGAATTTCCTTTGAATCCATCATAATACCCCATTACACCCTCAATAATAGAAATATCAGATTTAGAATGAGATGTAAAACTATCTAAAACTTGTTTTTGACCCATTAACCATACATCAAGATTGTAAGTATCATTTTTTGAAATGGATGTTAAATAACTAGGATCAATATAATCAGGACCTACTTTGAAAGGTTGTACAGAAAAACCTCTCTTTTGTAATGCATAAATAATTGAACATGTGATCGATGTTTTACCAACACCACTAGTTACTCCAGCTAAAACAATTCGCGGTATTTTCAATGTATGTCGAGAATTTTTTTTTTATTTAAATTAATACCTTCAGAAAATAACGAATGTTTTTACCGAGAAAAAGTAGTGAATAATTATGGAAAAAGATGGCTTAACTATTGTCTATACAGGAAAAGGGAAAGGAAAAACAACTGCTGCATTAGGAATTGCATTAAGGGCTACAGGATATAAAAAGAAAATATGCATGATTCAATTTATCAAAGGTTCATGGCATTATGGTGAAATGAATTCATCAAAGAGATTAGAGCCCGAATTTGAAATGGTTGCAATAGGTAAAGGATTTGTTGGCATAATAGATGATAAAAGTCCAAAGATAGATCATGAAAATGTTGCAAAAGAAGCAATCAAAATTAGTAATGAAAAAATTCAATCAGGTAAATATGACATAGTAATTTTAGATGAGATAAATTATGCAGTAAATCTCAATTTAATTTCACTTGAAGATGTTTTAGATTTAATTAACTCAAAACCCCAAAATGTAGATTTAGTATTAACAGGAAATTATGCTAAAGAAGAAGTGATTGAGGCTGCAGATTTAGTAACAGAAATGAGAGAAATTAAACATCCATTTCAACAGGGTATTAAAGCAAAAAAAGGGATTGATTTCTAACGAGCAACATTAATGTACAGATTGGAAAGTTTTAGAAGAATTGTCTACTGAAACTCAAGAAATGCCTGAACAAGGTGAAATTATTCTAGCCACAGTTACTAAAGTAATGGATCATGGAGCCTACGTTACATTAGATGAATATGATGACGTTCAAGGATTTTTACATATTTCAGAGATAGCACCAGGATGGATTAGATCAGTAAATAGATTTGTCAAAGATGGGGAAAAGAAAGTTTTACTTGTAAAAAAAGTAAAAGCAAGAGACATAGACTTGTCATTAAAACAAGTTTCAAAAGATCAAAAAAAGCAGAAACTAAAAGAAGTAAAAAAATATGAAAAAGGTAAAACATTATTAGAAAATCTTCAAGAAAAAATAAACTTAACAGATGAAGAAGTTGAAAAATTAGAAGATAAATTCTATACAAAATTTGATTCTGTTTATGATGGATTCATGGAAATTGCAAGAAATGGAATTAGCATAGTTACAGATCTTAAACTTACAAAAAAAATTACAACATCAATTGAAGAAATTTGTTCAAAAATTAAACTACCATCAGTAGAAATTAGAGGAATTATGGAAATAACAAATAACAAATCAGATGGAGTTGAAATTATTAAAAAAACATTATTGGATATAATAAAAAAAGATTCAACAATGGATATTACATATCTAGGAGCACCAAAATATAGAATTTCAATTACTTCTGAAGATTTTAAATCTGCTGAAAAATCATTAAAGCCAATAATTGAAGAAATTCAAACTAACATAGAAAAGAAAAAAGGTTTATTCAAATTTACAAGAGAAGATTCAAAGAAAACAAGAGAAAATTAAAATGAGATTTCAATTACGAAAATGCTCAAAATGTAATCATTATACATTAAAAAATAAATGTCCAAAGTGTAGTGAAGAAACAAAATCAGTACACCCAGCTAAATTTTCTCCAGATGATAAATACATGCGATATAGATTAGCAGAAAGATATTCCTAAAATAATATTTATGGAGCAAAAGTTCCAGTTAACTTTGCTTCTGCAAGAATATGATTCTTCATTGCATCTTCTAACTCTTGTTTGGAGTAACCTTCTTTCAAATCTAATTGAATATCAAGAGCATAACCTTTGAAGATGTATGTATGTCGTCCATTAGGTGGTGCAGGTCCCCCATATCCAATTTCATCAAAATCTGTTTTTCCATCTATAATCAAATTTTGTGATGGAAAATCAAAATATTGTAACCAATGAACCCAAACCTTTCCAACTGCAGCCACTGCATCAGGATCATCCATAATCAACCCAATACTCTTAGTACCTTCTGGAATTTCATTAAAATTTAATTTAGGTTGTTTGTTTTCAAATTTATAACCAAATTTTTTTGGAATTTCTTCACCTTCATTAAAATCAAAACTAGTTATAGAAAATTTAGACATGCATATTCAATAAATTATTTTTAAAATAAAGTTTACTAACTTTCAAGAATAATTTTATCATTATGTATAGATAAAATAGAACTCCCTAATTTTTTGATTTTACTTTTAAGTTTTTTATCCATTGTACCAATTATACTTTGATTATTTTTTACATAATTAATTAATTCTTGATCTGCATAATTTCCATTAATAGAAATTATTTTAAATTTTTTAATAAAATTTAACGTCGTGATTATTTCTTGATTTTTTTCTGGGATTTCTTGTAATTTTATTAATTCATTTTTAACAACAGTGGGAACAATAAAAGAAATTGATCCTATATCCATATCTAGATTATCAATATTTTTGATTCGTCTAGTTGCTAAATGAATTAAAAAATTAGTATCACAGAGTACTTCAACCAACTATACCTGCACCAATTAATCTCCATCTTTCAGCAATTCTTCTACTTATTGCTACATGTCCATTTTCAAAGATGCAAGCAGGTCGTCTAAGTTCAATTTCAACATTAGAGGATTTTGCCTTTGTGACTTTACCTAATACAGGAGCAGTTCCAATGTTTAATCGCAGTAATTCACCTGTTTGTATTGGATTAACTTTGATGTCTTCAGTAGTTCCTACAGCAGAATCAAACAAATTAACATCAAGTTTCAGTAAAGTAGAATTATCAGGAAGTGTTCCAGGTTTACCAATTACTGAACCAATAAAGGAATCACTTCTAGTCATAGATGGATCTAATTTTGTACCAATTGCAACTAATCCTCCAGGTTTTACAGATTCAACAATACCAGCTGCGGTTCCTAACGAAGTTATTTCTGTAAGAATAGGTTCATAAGATTTCTTTTTTTCATTCATGATACCAGGTTTAATTTCAATTTCATCACCAACGTTAAAAATTCCTTGAGTTAAACTACCACCAATTACACCTCCTTTGATATCTTTTAATTTGATACCAGGTTTGTTTACATCAAAAGAACGTAAAACATGCATTACAGGATCAGCTTTTTCATCTCGTTCAGGCGTCTTTATTGTAGATTCAATGGCACCAATTAATGCATCAATATTTAATCCAGATTGAGCAGAGATTGGAATAATAGGAGATTTTACAGCATTAGTTCCCTTAACAAATTTTGTAATATCTTTATAATTTGCTAGTACCTCATCATAAGAAAGTAAATCTACTTTATTTTGAAGTACAACTATTTGTTGAATTCCAAGAGTTTGAAGAGCTAAAAGATGTTCTTTTGTTTGTGGTTTAGGAACTTTTTCATTTGCTGCAACTAACAATAATGCACCATCCATTAATGCAGAACCTGAAAGCATATTTGCCATCAAACTTTCGTGTCCAGGGCTATCTACAAAACTTACAACTCTAGATAACTCACTTTCACCTCCACAATTATTACATTTGGGGGTTGTAGAATATCCTAAAGGTTCTTCACATTTTTTACATTTGTAAAAAGCAGCATCAGAATAACCAACACGAATTGTAATTCCACGTTTTAATTCTTGACTATGTACACTTGTCCAAGAACCAGTTAATGCTTGAATAAGACTAGTTTTTCCATGATCTACATGACCGGCAGTTCCAATGTTAATGCATGGCTGATAACCATATTTTTTAATGTACCAATCAGGAAGTGTGTCTCTCCAATGCATGAGTCAAAATATAGAATCGGTATATGTTAAGTTATTCTTTCTTATCTTCAGTTTTTTCAGCTGCATCTTCAGCAGGTGATTCAACAGGTAATTCTCCATCAAATTTACAATTAATTTGATAAATTTCTTCAGAAATAGTATTTCCGCGTATTAATTTTCTAACTCTATCACCATGTTCTGCATCATGTAAACCAACACCTTTAGAAAGTAAAACACGTTTTCTTGCAGCACCATGAACATCATCTCTCATAGGAACTCCTGATTTGTCACTGCCTCCAGTGAGTTTTAATTTCCCACTTAAACCAACAACTGTAGCGTCTGTTTCATTTCCTAATTGTAATCCTAACAATGGATTTGCATCACTATCTTTGAGTTCTTTCGATAAAGATTTTCCTTTAATATCAGATATGGTAAGTTTGAAGTTTGCCAAGTATTCAAAAAAAACGTTGAAGTACTAATTAACCTTTGGACATTTATTTTTAAATTGAGATTAGTATAGATGACCATGGGAAAAGAAATTGAATGTCCAAGGTGTGAAAACAAAATGGTTGATATGCAAGTATGCCATATGTTTTGTCCAAATTGTGGCGCCCATTTAGATTGTTCAGACAAAGGAAGTTATTGGTAATTACAATCCAGATCGATCTGGAATATAATCTGAAGCCATATTGATTGCATGATCTTTCATGATTTCAAGATAAGTATCATAATCAGCTTCAAAATGACAATGAGGGCATTTTACAATAGTAATATTGTCATCTAAAACTGCAACTCTTTCACATTCGGGACATTTTGCATCCATGAAATACTTTCTCAATGAAGATATTTAATCATAATTATTGAAACATATCTTAAGCGGAATTAGTTTAGTCTGGTATGACGTCAGCTTCCCAAGCTGAAGGTCGCGTGTTCAAATCCCGCATTCCGCATTAAATTTCTCTAATTGCTTGCTCTATAATTCCCCTATCAGGTGCTTTTGGGAAATATTTCAAATAGGATTTAAGATCTTCTTTAGCATCTAAATTTTTATTTAATTTTTCTCTAAGATAAGCACGATTTTTATATATTTTAGCAGATCTTTTTGGATTAATTTCAATAGCTTTACTGTAAGAATTTTCTGCTTTTTCAAATTGATTTGTTTTTAAATAAAAATTACCTAACCCATTTAATGTCAAATAAGATCTACTATTAATTTTCAAACTTTTTTCATAAAATGAAATACATTCAGCAGAATTTTGTTGATTAAGCATTGTACCATACAAATGTAAAGCAGTGGAATTACTTGAATCAAGTTCTATAGATTCTTTTAATAATTGAAGTGCTTCAATAGAATTTTTTAAAATATTTTGTTTTTCAGAATTAAAACATAATCGATTGGATTTATCTTGAGAGTTATTTTCAAGTGTAATATTAGATAAAGTGTCAGACGGTGCTATGATAATCAATAATCTTCCTTCTTCAGACCACTCCCTATCAAAAATATCTTGGGGAATTGCACCTTCTTGTTGTTCACCTTCTCGATTACCTTTTTGAACATAATGAAGAATTGTTTTTTCTTCTTCACTGTACCCAGTTATTACTGAAGCATGTTGTGTAATTTCAGGAATACCAGGAAGAAGCACAATTGGAGGAATACCAGAATCAATAATTTTTTTTAATTCAACTAAAGAAGAATGAATTATTTTACATGATAAGCCATGTCGTTCAGCAAGATCTATTCCCTCAATAATTATACTTCCATTAAAATCAGAATATTGTTTAGCAGATTCAATAGCTTCAGTCATAGGCAATTCAACATTCCAATATCTAGATACGACATTAACGGGTAACGGAAGACAAATGTTTTCTTCCTCAACAAGAGGCAAAAGTAATTGATGATCCTCTTGTTCCATAAAATTAAGAAATTTTGAGAGTTATTAATATCAATCAGAGAGAACAAAAATGTTCTATTAGATTATTACCGTCAAGACTCATTTCAGGATGAAATTGAGTTCCAAAAATTAGTTTTTCTTTATGTTGAATAATTTCATATTTACAATTATTGGATTTACCAATTGAGATTAACATATCAGGTAATTTAGAAATTTCATACCCATGACTTTCAAATACATTTAATGAATTATTTGCAATCAAATTATTTTGTAAAATTTCAATTTTTTCATTACCTTTTTGAATAGATTCTATTTTTCTTATTGTGCCTCCTAATGTAAGTGCCAATATTTCTGCACCATAACAAATTCCAAGTAATTTTTTATTATTTTTAATTGAAAAGTTAATAATTTTAGAATTTATTTCATTTATTTTTTTATCATTTTTTCTTCTTCCAGATAAAATAATGTATTCATATTTTTTTAATGAATCTAATTCTAAAATATAAGGAGTGTATTTTTCAAAGAAAATTTTTTTTTTATTTAAAAAATCTGTTAACTGTTTTGTATAGATAGAACCATTATCAACAACAAGAAGCAATTAGTTGCCAACCTCAATGGATACATAATGAATTTCAGGCAATCCATCTTTTACATATATAGTTCCAATATTGAGATGTGCATCTTCTTCCCACATGAATACTCTGTCACTACGTGGCTTTACAAAGTCATCAATAAATTCAGATAAGAAATCTTCTGTATCAGCAAGATCATCTTCAGTAAAGAAGAACAATTCTCCTTCATTAAATGATAATGGAATTTGGATTGATGTAGGTTCAGAAATTACAATCTGATTCTTTTCAAATATAGATTTTATAATGTTAATTCGGTCATTTTTAATTAATTCAACATAATTGTTATCAGCAGTAGTTGTAGTTGATGCCACACCAGATACCTTTTTCAAATATTGTTCAAATGCTTCTTCTTGAGTAGCACCTAATCCAACAAAGTATTCTCCATTAAACGCTGCACCTACTGCTGCAATAGTTCCTAATTGAGCAACTACGCCACCAGCACCAGCTGTATAAACTGGAATAAAGTATACATCATGATCACCTACACGATACAAAATATTATCACCAATTCTTGGATTTCTTAATAATGTCTTTAATTGAGCAAATTCAGGATCTCTATCTAATGCCTCTCTTACTGCAGTAGGTCCAATTAATTTAGTTGAAGAATCTAGTGGAACTTCATAAAATTGTAAATCACCTAAGTTGTCAAGATCATTTTCAACTACCATATATCCTGCAAGATTTCTTCCCTGTGATCCTTTCAATTCTAATGAAAGTAATCCTAAGAAGGTAGTTTGTTCAAATCCAGGTGGCTTTGCTTCAACATAATAAGTGTCAAGACCGCGAGGAATTTCATAAAATTCATTTGCTTGAATGAATGTTTCAGCATCAGTTACATGGTAGATATTGTACATCTCTGTTTTCCAATTGAATAATTCAACGGGATATCTAATTTGTTCTTCTAACCATGATGGCATTGGTTCAAATTGTTCAGAGTATTGACTAGCAAACATTTCAGTAAAGAAATCATCACCAGTTTTTAATAATTGAATGTCACCATTGTATGAATCAACAAGTGCATATCCTACTAAACGTAAGTAAGGATTACCAACAGACCAAGGAACATCACGTGTATCAAATCCAATAATTAATGGTATCAACCAATACGAGTTTTCCCCATCAGTTACAGGTAGTGAGTCCAATTCTTTTCCAAACAAGTCATACAAGAAATATGGGTATAATGTTTCCATTCTATCATGAACATCTTTGTATCTCATAACATGGACTGATTCACCTGGAAATGAAAGTAAGAAATTTGGTTCAAATATCCAACTTAACGGTGGTGCAACATCAAGACCACCCATTCCAGAATAAGATATTCCTCCAAGTTCAGCACTATTTTCACCTCTTGAATTTGGATACCCAGACCAAGTTTGTTCAAATAATCCACCCTCACCATAGTAAATTTCTCTCTGTTTGAAAAATTTTCCACTGTCAACTATTTGACCATCTGTTGCTTCTAAAGTCAAAAATCCATCTGGAACATGAGTATAAACAAGGTGTTCATTGTACCATCGGTTATCAAGACTAACAGATGATGGCAAAATTGGTTTCATCGATGCAGTCCAATACAAAGTATTGTTAAATCTTAGAATATCATTATCTTCAAAATCAACATATGGGATTAATCCTATCTCAGGTTTTAATTTAGCAAATGCAGCTTCCCAATCCCAAACTCGAATAACATCAAGAACATCACTATTTTGTTTTACATAATTTTTAATATTATTTGCAGAAACAGATGTTAATTGTACATCATGAATATTTTCCTGAACATCATTTAGTTCTCCAAGATATCTATTTACTCCAATTTGTTGAGCCGTATATGGACCTAAAAATTCAATTTTCTTTGCATCAGCAATGCTGTTATTTACTGCCACTACACCACCAACCATAAGTGCAATAACAAGAATTGTTACGATACGTATTATGACATCACGTTTAAACATGTGAGTTAAAACACGTGCTCTAATTCTATCAGCTATTGAAAATGCAATTAAAGCAAAACCAATTACAAGTGCACCACCAATAACATATCTTGTATTATAATCAATTTGATCAGTAAAGAAAAGATTAACAGCCATCCAAAGGATACCAATTCCAAAAATACCTTCAATAGTTGAAACATAATTTAGATAACGAGGTTTTCCTTCTTTGGAATCTTGTAAATAGGAAGTAGCGACATCAATTATTCTATGAATTCCAACATACAAAACTAAACGTAAACTAATTGCTGCAAGCATTGGTGGGATTAGTATTACTAGTGCAGGGATCATTGGAACTACTTGTTCAAACGCATAGTTTGGATTAGTATCAGGAGTTACAAATGGTAAAGAAAACAAATTTGGTAAGTGTTCAATACCCAAAGTATTTCCATCAATAAATGACATTGCTGCAAATCCAAACATGATATTTGCAAAGAATGCACCAAATAACAGAACCTTAGTAATTTGCCAAAGAATGAATTGAGGAGAAGTTAGTTTGTAATCTTTAAAATTTGAAATATCTGTTGAAACAGATTGTTGAGGACCTCTAGCAATAAATCCAATTGCAGTATTAATTCCATACCAGAAAATTGAAGCTCTACTAGCAATGTTTACACGAATAAGAGCAATAGCAGATAAAATTAGAGTTGAAATGAGTGTATAGTAAAGAGGTTTAGTGAACTGATCTCCAAATTCAGTAAAATTCATGGATAGAATAACTGCTTGATTTCCAACCATGGCAAAAATTACAATTCCAATAATGGCAACAATGACTAATCTGATGAATTTACCAGCATCAGGAGGTGGAGTTTGCTTATCAGTAGAGGCACTATACAAAATCACATTTAATCATGATTTACTAAATTAAAGCCTTACCAGCAAAATTAAACAAGTGTTGCTAATTTTTTACAAATCATATACACTGCAACATATGTTGGAAGTGTTATTTTTTCATTAATGTATGGACCAAATTTTTTATTTTTTAGTTTAAATTCAATTGGACAATTAGCTAAAATTTCAACAGAATCATCATTAAGAAAACATGCATCTTTGTATGGATCAAATTTTGTTAAATCAGTACAAAGGATTTTGGTAAGACCACTTTTACTGTTAATAGAACCAGGTAATCTGAAAATTCTATGAACATCCATAGTTACATTAGGATCAATTTTAACACCAATTTTTTCAGATACATCATCAAGAGTTTTTTGAAAAGAAGAATAACCATTAACAAGTAATTCTGAAATAATTTTTGAACGTCTTGATTTTGAACCAAAAACTTGTTTTGAAAATCTTCCATTCCAACCTTTTTGATTAAAATCTGGAAATAATGATCTATTAGGTTTAAATTTTTTCATACCAAATGTTTCAGGTATGGCACCACGAAACATAATATAATCAACAAGTTCGGATCTTTCTTTAGAAATAATTTTTTGAAATTGTGAATTAAAAACATAAACATGAAATCCCTCATTACCTGAAAAATAAACATGGATATTTTCTTTATCAATTCCTAAATCATCCATTAAAACATTAGATAATTTATCAACTTCAATTTTTGATGCATTAATACAATTTTTACAAGGTAAAGATTTTTTTTCTAATTTACTTGAATTACATTTTAAACATCGATTAACATCTTTTGAAATTTCATTACATTCATTACAAATAGATACAGTATGATTTTTTCTACAAGATAAATTAAGATCTTTTGCATCAATATCAAAAATTAAATCTGCTTCTTTCCAATCTTTTTCATTCATAGGAGAATTAGGAAATGAATAATATGCATTTGAACAATAAACATCAGATGGAACATTTTGTATAAACAATAGATGTAGTTCTTTATCATCTTTAATTGAAATATGTCTAAACATTCCAGAATTAAATTTCTGATAACCAAATTCCCTTTCAGATGTACGTTCAGGAGTAGTAATAAGATCAAAATGATTAAAATAATATTTTTTAAATGAATCTTCTAAAAATTTAATATTAATTTCATTCATCATTTTCTCTTTTTTCCAAATTGTAATGGATTGATAATATTATCACATTCTTTTGTTATAAAACAAAGATCTTGCGTTTTTAATTTTTCGCAAGAAGGACAAGCATATTTTGTTGCACTACCGGAAGTTCCAGCAAGGTGATTAAGTTGGTAAAGTGTGACTCGAGGATTATAATCAGGCGCATTTTTGAATAATGGTACAATCTGTTGAACTGTTTGTCCTTTTGATAAAAGAAAAGTTGCAAGCATAAATCTTCCAGAATGAGGAAGGTTTTCACCTTTTTCAAGTACATCAATTGCATGTTTTATGCAAGGAGGATATTCTCCAGTAGTTATGGTGTATGTTGGTGTAAGTTTTTTAGAAATTGAAATTAATTCATTTACAATTACTTCAAGTCCAGGAATCATAGAGGGTTTAGGAGCATTAATAATTTTTGAGCTAATATAATTTCCTAGTTCTTTTCGAATTAATCTAACTGTTTTATCAGGAGTAAGAAAGACTTTTCCATTTTCAACATGTCTGTTAATTAATTTCCATTCACGTTCATGAAAAGTAACTGAATGTTTCAGATAATCAGATACAGGTATTACAAAAAAATCATTTTCTTTAATTATTTCAATATTAAATAAATCATGAATAATTCTAGTTGCTAAATCAATTTTTGATTTATTAGAAGCATTTCCCAAATCTTTTTCCAAATAATTCTCTGCTCTTCGAGCTTCAGCTAATGCAAATCTTTTGACCAATGTAGACATACCAGTTAATTTTATGAGAACTATAGCTAAAAGAAAAGAAAATACTTCTCTTTCAAGAACATAGTCTTTTGATGCATAACCATCAATTAAATCAGATTTATACACTTCACCTGCTGCTGCAACTTTAATTCTATGTAGTGCTTTTTCAACGGATAATTTTAAAACAGGATCTGTACCAAATTGAGTTAAAGAAAAACCCTTATCTTTCAAATACTCTCCAGCGTCAGCCAAAAATGGATATTTTGCTTTTTCATCTTGTCCAAGAACTAGCATAATAGTTATCTAAATAATTTACATAAAAATCTGATTCTCAAGATTTGAACGCTGGTTTAAATTATGTTTTAAGGAATTGATTAAGTATGCAAATTGGTTGTCATGTCTCAGCATCAGGTTCAATTGATAAATCAATAGATAATGCAGTTGAAAGAAATTGTTCTGCATTTCAGATATTTACAAGAAGTCCAAGATCATGGCATGCAAAAGAGATAACAAAAGAAACAATTGATGCTTTTAAATCTAAATTAAAAGCTAGTAAAATTGATAGATTTGCAATTTGTGCACATATGCCATATTTACCAAATTTAGCTACACCAAAAGATGATGCATTTGAAAAATCAGTTAACACATTGATAAGTGAAGTTGAAAGATGTGCACAATTAGGAATACCATATTTAGTTACACATCTAGGTAGTCATTTAGGAACTGGAGAAGAAGCAGGGATTAAAAAATTAGTAGAAGGTTTAACAAAAGCTGGTCAAACAAAAAATGATGTAATAATTTTATTAGAAAATACTGCAGGACAAAAAAATTCTGTTGGTTCTGATTTTAAACAACTTGGCGAAATTTTTAAGCAATTAAAACCTGTAAAAAAATTTGGTGTTTGTCTTGATACATGTCATGCATTTGTTGCAGGATATGATTTACGAACAGTAGATAAAGTCAAAGAAACTTTTAAAGAATTTGATAAACACATTGGAATAAAGAATTTAAAAATTCTTCATCTAAATGATGCTAGAGGAGAAATGGGATGTAACCTTGACAGACATTATCATTTAGGATTAGGAGGAATTGGAGAAGAAGGCATTACATCTGTTGTAAAGTTTGCAAATAAGAAAAAGATCCCCATAATTTTAGAAACTCCAATTGATGATGATAGAGATGATTTTGAAAATGTCAAAATAGCAAAGGGATATGCATAGAAATGTATTCAATTAATGAGGAAATAAAATTATGAATTATGAAGAAGTTATGAAATTAGCACTTGAACGAGGATTTTATTTTCCTAGTTGTGAAGTGTATTCTGATGCAAATGCTGGATTTTGGGAATATGGACCATCAGGAGTTAGTTTAAAAAATAAATTTCTAGAATTATGGAGAAGAGAATTAATCAGAAGAGATGGAATGATGGAAATAGATGGTTCTCAAATTATGTCAAAATCAGTTTTTGAAGCATCAGGACATTTAGGTAATTTTGCAGATCCAATAATAAAATGTACAAAGTGTAATTCAACATATAGAGCAGATAGAACAATTGCAGAAATTACAAATATTGAAATTCCTGAAAGTGCAGATTTAGAAGAATTTGATAATGCAATTTTAGAAAATAAAATAAAATGTCCAAAGTGTAAAGGGGATTTTGGAACAACAAAAAAATTTAATATGATGTTTAAAGTTGGAATCGGTCCTCAAGAAGAAGAAGCATATCTTAGACCAGAAACATGTCAATCAATATTTGTTGATTTTCCCAGACTTTTCAAGACTATGAGAGGGAAACTTCCATTAGGAATAGCTCAAGTTGGAAAAAGTTTCAGAAATGAGATCGCACCAAGACAAAGTTTACTTCGCCTTAGAGAATTTTATCAAGCAGAGATTGAAGTATTTTGTAATCCTAAAAAATTAAATGATGTTGAAAAATTTACAGAAATTGAAAACACTACAATTAGAATACAAACAGATTCTGAACCAATTTCTATGACGTGTAAAGAGGCATTAGAATCAGGAACTGTTCCAAACAAATTCGTAGCATATTATTTAGGAATTTTGACAGAATTTTATGAAAAAACAGGAATTGATATTTCAAAAAGTAGATTTAGAAAATTGGGAGATAAAGAAAAAGCATTCTATGCAGAAGTTGCATTTGATTTTGAGGTAGAAACAACAATTGGTTGGCTTGAGCTTGTAGCATGTAATTATAGAGCAGATTATGATTTATCCAGTCATGCAAAAATGAGTAAAGAAAAATTTGAAGTGATGGATAATGATGAAAAAGTTTTACCACATGTTTTTGAAATTTCAATGGGAATTGATAGAAGTTTATACACAATTTTAGAGCATTCACTAAAAAAGGATCAAGAACATGAAAGAATGGTTTTATCTTTAAAACCATATTTGTCGCCAATTCATGTTGGAATTTTATCATTAGTTAAAAAAGATGGATTAAAAGAAAAGACGGATGAAATTTTTCTAAACATTAAAAGAAAATATGATGCATTTTTGGATCATTCAGGTGCAATTGGTAGAAGGTATAGAAGATTAGATGAAGTTGGATCACCATTTGCAATTACAGTGGATCATCAAACATTAGAAGACAATACAGTTACAATTAGAAAAAGGGATTCCATGGAACAAAGTAGAGTAAAAATTTCTGAAATTGATTCTATTTTATTAAAATCTGTTGCATTTCCTTAGCATCAACATAAAGTATAGAAGAATTGACGTCATTAGTTACTGAATATGTGTTAGCAGAATACAAAAAAATTGAATTAAATTTTGAAAACATCACAAGTATCAAATCAGTAATCAAAGAAAATTGAAATCTGTTACATTAAAAATTTGTAATAAAGAGTTTAGTTAATAATAACTTCAAATTATTAATTATTTACAGTGGATAAAAAAAATAAGAAAGAAGAAGAAAAACCAAAAAAGAATAATCTTAAAGCTTTTCTTAAAAAAAGAGCACCTCTGTACCTTGCAGGAATTGCATTAATAGTAATAAGTGTAAATGGAGTATTAACAGAAAAACATCTTGATGATTTTTTAATTGATTTTTCAGAAGAGGAACAAATTGTAGTTGATATCTTAATGCAGTATAATGGTCCCAATGAATCAGGATTAAATGTAAAAGATGCAATTGAAAATAAAATAAATGAAAAATATCCTGATGAGAAAATATTCGATGATAGAAATACAAGGATACAAGTGGATGTAACAAATATTAATTTAGAAGAATATCAAGTTGTATTAAATTTCAAAGGAGATAAAGGTGAAATGATTTATGATTGGAATGTAAATATAGATTCTAAAGAAATCAAATCAAATAACCAAGAATCAAAACATATCATAAACATAGTAGACTTTTATGATTAGGCTCAGATTGTTAGTAGATCTTTAGTAAATTTATGCATTATAATGGGTCTATCTTTTACAATGAGTGAATCTTCTATTCTAATTCCAAATTTATTTTCAATATAAATTCCAGGCTCTACAGTAATTGCCATATTTTCTTTTAACTTAGTATTACTTCGATAAGAAACAGTTGGAAATTCATGTACTTCTAATCCAATTCCATGTCCAGTTGAATGAATGAAATATTGACCAAAATTTTTTCTTTCAATGTATTGTCGACATGCAAAATCAACATCTTTACAATCTATATTTGGTTTAACAGATTTAAGACCAAGTTTTTGGGATTCTTTAACAATTTCATATGCTTCATTTGCTTGAGAAGAAATTTTTCCAAGTGCAAATGTTCTAGTTGCATCAGAAACATATCCTTTGTATCTTAATGTAAGATCAGCTACTACAAGATCACCTTTTTTAAATTTTCTTTGACTTACTTGAGCATGTGGTAATGCACCATTTGGGCCTCCAGCAATAATTAATGGGTTAAGTGTAGATTTGTAACCAGTATCAAACATTTCTTGTTCCATAGCATATGTCATCAAAATTGTTTGTAGTTCAGATTCTTTTTGTCCAATTTTTATTTTCTTTGAACAAATTGAAAACATTTCATCAATAATTTTAGAAGCCTTTTTTAAGATTTTAATTTCTTTTTCATCTTTTATTACACGAGTATTGTAAAATGGTTCTGTAGAAGATTTGAGATATGGAATTGATTTTTTTAGGCTAAGCATAGTTGAATAATTCTGACAATCTGTACATACATGATTTTTCTTAATTTTTTCTATTAAAGTAGATACCAATCCAGTTCCACGTTCAGCAGTAATTACATCACAATCTTTAGATTCATCTTTTGCTCTTCCAACCTCAAGTTCTGGGGCAATAATGGTTGTTTTTCCATTTTTTTCAAGTAATCCTATAGCTTCACCCCAAAAACCAGTCATGTAGAATAGATTTTCAGGCTCAAATGTGACTAGTGTATCACAATCAATTTTTTGAGCATGTTTTAGAAGATTTTTTCTACGTTGTTTCATATCACAATATTTTACATTCTCAATTTATGTATGATGTAAAGTTTGTATAAGGAATTTAAAAAAATGCTACTGTGACAGAAGAGAAAAAGAAAAAAGTAGTTGCATTACTTTCAGGTGGGTTAGATAGTCAACTTGCAATAAAAATGATGCAAGAACAAGGATTTGATGTATCTGCTGTTGCAATAAAAACTCCATTCTGTGATTTTGATTGTGGTAGAGGGTGTGGATTTGAAATTAGAGAAAGAGCTGATGATCTTAATGTAAATTTAAAGACAGTTTATCTTGGTGATGAATATATTGAAATGTTAAAACATCCAAAACATGGAATCGGTGCAGGATTTAATCCATGTATTGATTGTAGATCTATGATGTTTGATGCAGCAAAAAAACACATGGAAGAAATTGGTGCAGAGTTTATTATTTCAGGTGAAGTATTAGGACAAAGACCTATGAGTCAACATGCACCAGCATTAAGAACTATTGAAAAAGAATCAGATTTAGTTGGAAAGATTGTAAGACCATTATCAGCTGCACTATTACCAGAAACAGATCCTGAAAAAGATGGTTTAATCAAAAGAGAAAATCTTGGAATGATTAGAGGAAGAACTAGAAGAAATCAATTAGATATGGCAAAAAAATATGGAATTGAAAATCCTCCAAATGCAGGTGGTGGTTGTTTATTGACAGAACCACAATTTGGAGTTAAAGCTAAAGATTTGTTTTCACATACAGAAAATCCAACAATAAACGATATTGATTTATTAAAAATTGGAAGACATTTTAGATTAGATGAAGAAACAAAATTTATTGTTGGAAGAAATAAAGATGAAAATGAAATGATCAAGGCTATTGCATTACCTGGAGACATATTACTTGAAGCTAAAGATTTTGTAGGACCTGTTTCAATTTTACGTGGTAATAATTCAAAAGAACATCTAAAATTTGCAGCATCTGTTACTTTAAGATATTCAGATGCACCAAATAACCAACAAGCAATTGTCAATATCAAAGATAATGATTTGGTTGTAGAAATTAGTTCAAAAAGTATAGAGGAAGAATCATACATTCAATTTAGAATGTAGGCGTAAAAAATTAGAAAAAGTAGTTCAAACTAAGGAAGAGTTTTTGAGGGAGTAGATATTATTTTTAGTTATAATGCAAAAACAAGAAAATTCTACATATCTAAAGGCAATTACAATTCGGGATAGTAGTGATGTTCATTCTATTAAAGAAGATATTAAAAAAGGAATGATTCTAATTCTCAGGGTTACACCATTAGCACAAAAAGATGTGGATCAATTACGTAAAGTAGTTGAAGAATTGTATTCAATTGCTAAAACAGCTGATGCAGATATTGCAAGATTAGGTGAAGAAAGAATTATTGTTACACCATCCAGTATAAAGATCTGGAAACCAGAATATGATTTAAAATAATTTTATTGCTTCTTGAACTTGAGGATAATGAGCTGGAAGTTTGTATGTTCGTCTAATAGTCATAGCAAGATTTTCAGATTTTGATCGTTCTCCGTGATTAACTAATACTCTACGAAGTTTTGGTCTTAATCTTTGTACAAATGACATTAATTGATTATAATCACTGTGTCCACTAAACCCATCTAATTTTTCAACGCCACAGTTAACAGAAACAATTTCAACTTTTCCTTCTTTTCCCAACATAGAAACTTGTTTAGAACCATCAAGAACTCGTCTTCCCATAGTTCCATTTACTTGGTAAGAAACAAACAATACTTTGTTTTTCTTATCTGGAGCAATATTTTTGAAATATTCTAAGACAGGTCCGCCTTCTAACATTCCTGATGTTGCTAAAATAATACATGGAGAGTTTTCTCTCATTGGTTCTTCTCTAGCATCTGCATGTTCAATATTTGTAAAATACTCAGAATCAAACGGATTATCATCTGTTTCTAAAATTTTCTGTTTTAATTCTCTTGCAAGATATTCAGGATAAGACTCATGAATAGCTGATGCTTCTGAAATCATCCCTTCAGTAAAAACTGGTGCTTCAACCATTTCACCAGATTTCATATAATGATCAATTACCATCATTATTTCTTGTGCACGTCCAACTGCTGGAATTGGTATCAAAACTTTACCTCCATCTGCTAAAGTATTATTTACTGCATTAATGAAAGAGGATTCTACTTGTTGTCTAGTTGGTTGAACATCTTCTCTAAGACCATAAGTACTTTCAATCAACAATGTTTCTACTCTTGGGAAATTCCAACTTGCAGCTTCAAATAGAATACTTTTTCCAAATTTAATATCTCCTGAATATACAAAATTATGGTCTCCATTTCCAATATGAAAATGACATAATGCCGAACCAAGAATATGTCCTGCATTTGCAAGAACTAATTTGATGTCAGGGGAAATATCAGTAACAGTTCCATATGGTAAGGTGATTGTTTGTCGCATAACTTGTTTAACATCTCGTTCTGCGTATATTGGGGTTCTACCTTGTGCTGCTGCAACTTTGATTGCATCTAATTGAATTAAATTCATCATAGGTAATGTTGGTTCACTACAATAAATTGGACCTTTGTAACCATATTTACATAATGCAGGTAAGAATCCAGTATGATCCAAATGAGCATGGCCAATTACCACAGCATCAAGATCATCTAAAGTAAGATCTAAAGAATCAAGTCTAGGATATGCATCCATTGGAGAGCGAGCACCAGGATTAATTCCACAATCAATGAGGATTTTACTTTCTGGTGTTGATAACAACATAGAAGATCTACCTACTTGTCCAAAACCACCAAGAGTATGAAGAGAAACTTCAGTTCGTTGAGATAAACGAGGTCTAAAAATATCATCACCTACTTGTTTCATTTGTTTACTTCTTTCAGCAGAAGCCTGTTTTAGAGTTGCATTAATTGTTTGAATAGTGCGTGATGGAATAGTAGTAGATTTTCTAATTCTTAATCTCCAACCTATTTTTTCAGTAAGATCAGCATGATTGAATTCTTTAGAATTTCTTTGTAATAACCAAGGCCTTTTTGCTTCAATTGAAACTTCACCAGTTGATGTATCAAATAAAGTTCCTTGAAGATTTGCTTCTTTCGGGACATGTTCTGCAATAATTTTCCTACATTCATCTTCAGGTTTTCGGATAGATTCATCAGTTCTAATTACAATTCGTTTTTTTATTATATTGACAAGTTTTGAAATTGTTTCATTATTTTCTAATAGGTATCTAGGAGAATTTGTATAAAGTGCAATTCTTGGTCCCTCATATTCTATTTTTGTAATACTTGCTTCTTTGGGCATACTTTGCAGTATGGTGGCCATTATATTCTGGCTGCTTGGAGGTAATTCTTTTGGAGGTTGTTTTCTTTGCATTAAATCACTAAAGTTCAATAACTGCCTTCTTTTGTTCATCGGTTAAAAGACGGAATCCATCTTTATCCATTATTGCGATGTTTATTCCATCACCTGTACCAATGTTTCTAACAATTGCAGCTTTAACAGCTCGTAAAGCTATTTTTTTTGCCTCTTCAACTGTGAGGTCATTTCTATATTCTTCTTCAAGTAAACCATAAGCTACGGGTGATCCACTACCAGTTGTAACATAAGATTTTTCTTCAACAGAACCAAACATATCGACATTAAATAATGCAGGACCATTTGCATCATAACCACCAAGTAAGATATCAGCCATAAACGGATATCCTCTGTTTTGATGAAATATCAATGAACAAAGTCTTGCAAGAGAATGAATTGAAATTGAATTTTGTTTATCAACTCTATGTAAATTAGAATGATATCGTAAAACATCAACGATATTTTGTGCATCTGCAACTCCTCCAGCCAAGGTCAAGCCTGCATGTAAATCAATTTGTTGAATTTTCATAGTATTGTTATTTGCTATAAAATATCCAGCACTAGCCCTCATATCGGCACATAATACAACACCATCTTTAGCCTTAATACCTACAGTGGTAGTCCCATGCAAAATTTTTTCTTCAACGTTATTTGACAAAATACACCTTTTAAGATAAAGTAGATGTCATGGCACCCTTTTAAATAACTTTTTGATCCTTTGAAATGATAAATAATGAGAAAAAATGAAGATCACATGAAATCACATACAATGGAGTTACCAAGACTCATTGAAATTGGTGAAAAAAACATAGGAAGTTTTGGAAAATTTCTAAATTCATTAAATAAACCAAAAAAAGTTTCATTGATATCTGGAATAAATGTTCAAAAAGTTTTAAAAACAAAAATAGAAAAATCATTAAAAATTAAAAAAATTCAATTTGTTTGGCATACATCAATAAATAATCAAATTAAATCAATTAATAAAATTGAAAAAGATGTTAGAAAAGATAATTCAAACTTGATTGTAGGGATTGGTGGTGGTCGTTCAGTAGATACTGCAAAATTAATTTCATATAATTTATCAATACCATTTGTAAGCTTACCAACTGCTGCATCACATGATGGAATGGCAAGTCCATTTGTTTCTGTAAAAAGTGATAAACCTCATTCAATCATAGCATCAGCACCTATGGGTGTTTTTGTAGATATTGATATAATTAAAAAAGCTCCAGCAAAACTTTTAGCTAGTGGTTGTGGAGATCTTATTGCTAATATTATAGCTGTAAAAGATTGGCAATTAGGAAATAAAAGAAAGAAGGAGTACTATGGAAGATACGCAGCAGACTTAGCAATGATGAGTGCTAAAATTGTCATGGAAAATTCTTCTGAATTTGCAAAAAAAGGATTAGATGCACGCGTGATTGTAGAAGGATTGATTAGTGCAGGGGTGGCATCGTGTATTGCAGGAAGTAGCAGACCATGTTCTGGAGCAGAGCATCTTTTTTCACATGCATTAGACAAAATTGCACCAGGTATTGGATTACATGGAGAAAAATGTGGTCTTGGATCTATAATGATGGCAAAGTTACAAGGACAAGATTGGAAAAAAATTATTAAAACATTAAAAGATGTTGGTGCACCAACTACTGCAAAACAAATTGGACTTGAGCCAGATGTAATTATTCAAGCATTAGTTATTGCACAAGAATTAAGACCAGAGAGATATACAATTTTAAAAGAAATTAAAATGACTAAGAAAACAGCATTAAATCTTGCAAAAAGTACTAGAGTTATTTAATTTAGGCAGTTTTTTGTTCAGAAGTATTTTCTTTTGTTTCAGGTTTCTTTGCTGAAACTTGTTTATTGATATGAGTCTCAACAAAATTTATTTTTTCTAAAGTTTTAACAAATTTGAAAATATCTAACTGAATAAAATGTTTCATTATTTGTAAACCATCAGCACGTAAAATTTCTTCAGGAATTGTAACATTTGCTTCATTACCTTTTAAGTCAAAGACAATTTTTGCATCTTCTACTGGAAGTCTTTCTTTTAAAATTGCATCAACTTTATCATTAGGAGAATCAAGGGATTTCAATACATTAACATCAAACAGAATTGTTTTTCCGGCATATCTATGATTATAATCAATTTGTACTCTACCAGATCCGATATAACGAATAATTCCTCTTTTATTATCAACTTCAATTGTATCACCTACTGAAACTTTTTCAGCATCTTCACCTAATTTTCTAAGTGGAACCATTCTAACTTTTCCAGAATCTCTTTCACCAAAACCTTTGTCAGGAGTAACCTCAACTGTTAGTTTATCTCCAACAGATGTTTTTGCTAATGCTTCATCAAATCCTTTTAGAACTGGATATGATGTCTCACCAATTGAAACTAATTTTGGATGATACTTGGCATTTTCTTCATGAAGTGAGTATTTTTTTGCATCTGCTTCAAGAGTTGTGTCAAAAACTTCATCATCATCTTTTACTTTTGCAGTATAATCAACTAAAATTAATGAGCCTTTATCAAAAGTCAATGTCAACGTTCTTGAATTTCCTTATATTAGTTAAACGTTCTAAATATTCACAAAAATTTAGAGAGCTTTTAATTTTTCTTCCGCAATTTTGAGTCCTGCTGCAGCATCAGTTTCATATCCCATCATTGCTAAAGTAGATGAAATTGCAGAAATAGTTCTCATAACATGATATGGACTTACTTCACCCATACATCCAACTCTGAATACTTTACCTTTAAGATCACCAAATCCACCTGCAACTAACACTTTGAATTTATCAGCTAGTGTACTTCTGAAAACTTTGTCTTCAAGTCCATCCAAGTAGTTTAATGCAATAATTGAAATTGAACGATCTTCTTCTTTTGCAAATGGTGTTAATCCAATTGCACTTAATCCAGAGTATAATGCATCTGAACAAACTTTATGGCGTTTAAAGACATTTTGTAATCCTTCCTCTAAGATCATGGATAATGCTTCTCTATATGCATAAAGTAATGGAAGTGCAGGTGTGAAAGGAGTGTGTTTTTCTCCATCATAGAATTTGAAATATCTTGCTAAATTGAAGTAGTGTGTTGGAGGAGGATTTGCAATCATGTATTTTTTGGCTTTGGCACTAATAGAAAGTGGTGATATTCCGGGAGGTGCTGCAATAGCTTTCTGGGAACCAGTTAAACATACATCAATATTCCATTTGTCTACTTGAAGATCAGCTCCTCCAAGTAAAGAAACAGAATCTACAACATACATTGCATCATTTCTAGATGTTAAATCAGATACTTTATCAAGATAATTTACCATTGTTCCAGTAGAAGTTTCATTGTGAACAACATAGAATGCTTTAACATCCTTATTGTTATCAAATGCTTCTTTAATTTGATCAAAAGTTGAATTTTCTCCAGGTGGAGTTTGAAGTTTTACAACATTGCCTCCTTGACCTTCAATTAATTCTGATAATCGTCTACTAAATTCTCCATTTACAGGAATTATAATTTTATCGCCTTTTTTAACTAAATTTACAACACTTGCTTCAACAGCACCAGTTCCAGATGCAGATAAAGCTACAATATCATTTTGTGTTTGAAATACTTGTTGAGTTTTATCAACAACGTCAGTGTATAATTCAACAAAATCATCACTTCTATGATTAATAATTGGTGCGAGCATTGCTCTCATTACTCTATTAGGTACATTTGTTGGACCAGGAAGCATTGAAAGATATTCCATTATTATCTAATTAGCATTGAAGTCTGGGTGTATTTATAATTAGAGATTTTTTAGATGTTTCTTAACACCAAAATTAATTAAAAAATTCTTTGTACCTTCTGGAACAAAATTTTCCCACTTTTGATCGCTGATAATTAAATTTCTAATATTAGTTCCAGAAAGTTTGTCTCTATTCAAAAATGGGATTGGAATTACATTAATTATTCTTTTTGAGTATAGGTGATCTGTTAAGGGATCATTAGAAAAAACAATATCAAATTTTGGAACGATAGTATCAATTTTTTCAATCCATTTTACATGATTGTCTAAATCAGGAATAAAATAAATTGAAATTTTATTTTTCATAGAATTATCAATTGAAGATAAAATCATTGTTTTTCTTTCTTGGGCAGAAAAGGGATTATTTTTTTCTGTAGGTTTGTTTGAACTACCTAAACCTACCCACAATTTATCAACTTTAGATAATGCAAATTGTAGTGCCTCAAGATGACCTAAATGAAATGGTTGAAATCTTCCTATCAACAAACCATTCATACAAAATATAGAAAATTTCTTTTTAAAAAACTATCATAAAGAGTCATAATTTGTAAAAATTGTGAATTTTTTAAAAATTAATGGAGGGCATGGTGAAGGTGGTGGACAAATAATACGTTCAGCAATTACACTATCATGCATTACAAAACAACCAATTCATTTAGAAAATATTAGAAAAAATAGAAAAGGTGAAGGATTAAAACCACAACATCTTACAGCGATTTTAATTTTACAAAAAATTGCAAATGCAAAAGTTATTGGTGCCAAAATAGGATCTACAGAATTAAAATTTATTCCAGGAAATATAGAAAATTTGGAATTAGTTGAAGATGTTAAAACAGCAGGAAGTATTGCTTTAATTTTACAAGTTTTAATTCCTGTTGTATCTATTTCACAAAAAAAACTTAGTTTAACAATTAAAGGAGGAACAGATGTTCTTTGGAGCCCATCAATGGATTACACACAATATGTTCTCAAAGAAGCATATTCTAGAATAGGAATAAATTTTTCAATTAAATTAACAAAACGAGGATATTATCCAAAAGGAGGTGGAGAAATTAAGTTGGAAGTATATCCATCAAAAATAAAATCAATAAATTTTTCTCAAAGAAAAACAAATAATTTTAAAATGATATGTACATTTTCAAAAATTTCAAGAGAAATAATTATTGAAAAATTAAAAATTATTGAAGAAAAAATTAGTAAAAGAAATTTTAATGTTGAAATTGAAATTAAAGAAGAAAAAGCAATTGATTCAGGAGCTTCATTATTACTTTACAGTATTGATGAAAATTCAATTATTGGGGAAGATGGATTATTTAACAAAAAAACACAAAATTTTGATTTAGATTTTGATAAATTTATTAATAATTTGACAGGAATGGATAAAAATTTGGCAGATATGTTGGTGGTACCTGCAAGTTTAGGAGGTAAAAGAACAGTTTTTCAGGTTAAAGAAATTACAAAACATTTAGAGACAAATCTGTTTGTAACATCAAAAATTACAGGTTGTAAATATGGAATTGGAAAAATATCAGGAGGTTTTGAAATAATTATTCAGGGAATATCAAACCCCAGCATCAAGTAAAGATGCGAAAAAGAGAATTGCTAAAGATAAAACTACAGTAATTTCTCCAAGAATGATAATTTTTTTTCTTAATTTTTGGATTTCAGGTTCAGACATTTGATTTGACATAATTTTTTCTTCAACATCTTTTCGAATTACTCTAACATGTACTGCATATATTATAATTAATACAATTACAAGTATAATTTTAATAATTAAAAATTGTCCATAACTTGTTTCAAAAAGAATATGTGGTTTACCAAGTATTAAATGAGAATTATACAAACCAGTTGCCATCATAATAATTAATGAAGGCACAGCAATTTTGTTAAATCTTTTTCCAACTCTAATCATTATTTGCATTCTTTCTTGAAGAGAGTTAGTCATTGTTTTAAGAAGTGGAGAAAATACAATTCCAATAAAAAGTGAACCACCTACCCATATTGCAGCTGAAACAAGATGAATCCAAGTAAAAATTGCTTGTTCTATTGCAGCCATGTTATGTCAATTATTATATCAAATATTATGTATTTGGATCTTGACAACGTTTTTTACTTGTAGATAAAGAATTAAGTTGAAATGGGACTCCAAAGTAAACTTACAGTTTATGCAGCAATAGTTGGATGTTTAGCTTTAATGGGAGGGATTGTGTACTATGCTAGTTTAGATAATGTATCACTTGAACAAGTTGAAGTTGAATTAGCAAATGTTGCATTAAGAGAAGCTGGAGAAGATGAAGCAAAATTTGTTGTTACATTTCTTGTAAAAAATCCTAGTGAAAAAACATACGTAGTTCCAGTAATTGCATATCAACTCTATGCTAATGATGTGTTGTTAGGTTCTGGAAAATATTCTACAGAAGATGTTGCATTACCTGGAAGAGCACAAATTTTTGCAGGTGGTGAAGTTCCTTTAAAAAATACATTTATTCTAAATAAATCCGAAGTAGGTTCAGAAATTTATCAATCTATGATAAGTAATGAAATAACTAATTTTATGGTTGAAGGCATGATTACAACTCAAAGTACATGGAGTGTTGCTGAAACCGAGTTTAGAACAGAAAAATAGTAAAAAGTGGGCCTAATGAGATTCGAACTCATGATCACTGCCATGTCGAGGCAGTATCCTAACCAGCTAGACTACAGGCCCATTGAAGTTCAAAGCAAGGTTCAGACATTATTAACGTTTAAGAAAAGAAAGGCTGAATAAAAAGAGAAATTGAGTGTAAATATTGAAAGATAGTTTTACTGATGAAGAAAAAAGAGGATTCTATAAGGCAATTTATTCAAGAAGGGATGTCAGATCACATTTTATATCAAAACCCATTGAAGATGATAAATTATCTAAGATTCTTCATGCAGCACATCATGCTCCATCAGTAGGTTTTTCTCAACCATGGAATTTTATTTTAATTAAAGATCAAGTAACAAAAAAGAAAGTCAAAGAGTCATTTGAAGAAGAGAAGAAGAAGTCATCACAAATAGTAGAAGAACCAAAAAAAGCAAAATATATGTCATTTAAGCTAGAAGGCATTTTAGAATCTCCGATTAATCTTTGTGTCACGTATGATCCAACAAAATTTGGTCCATTTGTGATTGGTAGATCAAGTATTCCAGAAGCAGGTCTATACAGTGTATGTTGTGCAATTCAAAATTTATGGTTATCAGCAAGGACTGAAGGGATAGGGCTTGGTTGGGTAAGTATTCTTTCAAATGAAATTCTAAAAGAAACTCTTGAATTACCAGAACATGTAGTTCCAGTTGCATATTTGTGTCTAGGATATGTTAATGAATTTGCAGATAAACCAGATCTTGAAACTGCTAAGTGGTTACCAAGATTAAATCTAAAAGATGTTGTGTACTATGAAAAATGGGAAGACAAAAAAAATCCAGATTGGAAAGAAATTCAAGATATGATTCAAACTAATCTGGATTAAGCTTAAATAATTTAAAATAATTTTTCTGCTGGGTTTGTAGCGCAGAGTCAATTTGACGCGCAATATGGATAGCGCAGTAGCCTCCTAAGTTACAGGTCGAGGGATCGAAGCCCTCCAAACCCGTTTAATTTTAAAAATTATAGGAATTTAAATAAAAAGGCAAAGGTCAAAAATCATGAAAATAGTTGTTATTTCAGGCAGTCCAAGAAAAAACGCCAATACACAAATTATTATGAAATATGTAAATGAATACACAAAATCAAAAAATCCAGATACAAAATTCATCAATCTTTCAGATGGAGAAATTGAATGTTATAGAGGACCAGAAATAGATTATAATGAAGCAACAAAAAATGCTGCAAATGACATTATGGAAGCAGATGTATGGTTAATTGGTTCACCAATTTATAATTCATTTTTTAGTTCTGCATTAAAAAATCTCTTTGAATATGTAAATTATAAAAAAACTGAAGGTAAAGTTGCAGGGATGGTAATTTTAGCTGCTGGAAATATTGGTTTTGTTGATGTTCAAACAGTAATTACACAATTATTATCATATTTTAGAGTCATAACAAATCCTAAAGCTGTTTATTTAACTACAGATGTATTTGCTGAAAATGAGATTTCAGATGAAGATGCAAAAAATAGATTAAAAGAAATGGTTGATGAAACTCTACAAATTGCATCTAAATTAAATAGAAAATAATTATTAACAGAATTTAAAACATATCAAAAATAATTTTAAAGAATATCTTATTTCTCATAATGTAAAAGTCAAATAGTATTATTTACAAATTAATAATATTGAGTTTAAAAAAAGATCCAACTGAATTATGTTCATGTAAATGTCATTATGGTGGTGCTGTAAGTTGTCCTAGTTGTAAAAAAAATCACGGTATAGTTACGTGTCATTGTAAAGATTAAATTATTTTCTTTTAGAAGATAATACTTTCAAATTAGCCAATTCAGCTTTTAATGATTCAATTTGAACAAGAGTTTGTAAATTTGTAATTTCTTGATTTAGTCTTTCTATTTCACTATCTTTTAATTCTACAAATGATTTTAATTCATCTAATTCAGCAGACAATTCACTTTGAATTTGTTTTATTTCTGAAAAATTTACTTGATTAGTTGTTGTAACTTGAATTGTTTTGATATTACTCAAGCTTTTTTTTTGGTGAACTGGATGTTCATGAGAGTGTTTTGTTGTCCAATCTACACTCTTTTGTGATAACCAACAAGTAAGTACCAAAAACCACATAATTGGAACTGCCATAATAAAGACAAAATTTAGTATTGGTGCAAAGTCAACCATAGGCATCCAAAGTCCAGTTAAAACTGCAGCAAAGGCTCCAGTAACAACAGTAGCCATATGATTACGCCAATATCCCATACTTAATTTCAAAAATTCATTCTTTATAATAGTAATGGTAATTATTATAAAATAATTAAAAAGAAAATGAAAATAAATTTACTATTCTTCAGTAGTGACAGTAACTTTAGGCATATCAGATTGTAAAATTTGAATTTTTTGTAATAATTCAGTTCTCAAATCTCTTGCAACTCTTCTTACTGTAGGTCTAGGAACACCAAGTTCATCAACTACTTTTGTATAGATATCCTGTTTGTCAGTTACTCCTTTGTCAAGATAGGAGTTAATTGCTTCTTTAATTATTGTGCTTTGATTTACACGAGTCAATATGTCTAAACTATAATCGATCTATATAACACTATAATTTTTAAAATTAAAAAAGTGCACATTAAAAAAATTAAAAATCCATTTGAGAATTTTAATTTTTAATTTTTAATTTTTAATTTTTTTAAAATTAAATAATATTTTTACAAAAGACTTTTATGATATTTTTATGTCAGCAACTTTATGACTACAGTAAATATTGAAACTAATCATGGAAAAATTTCATTTGAACTTTTATCTGAATTAGCTCCTGAAACTGTACGAAATTTTGAAAAATTAACTAAAGATGGATTTTATGATGGCACTTTATTTCACAGAGTAATTCCAGGATTTATGATTCAAGGTGGAGATCCTAATACAAAAACAGATAACAAAGGTTCTTGGGGAATGGGAGGACCAGGGTATAATATTAAAGCAGAATTTAGTTCAAGATCACATTTACGAGGCATTGTTTCTATGGCCAGATCACAAGATCCTAACAGTGCAGGTTCACAATTCTTCATAGTCACATCAGATAGTGCATTTCTCGATAGAGAATATACTGTGTTTGGTCAAGTAAAAGAAGGAATGGACATTGCAGATAAAATTGTCAATGTTCAAAAAGATGGTAATGATTGTCCTTTAGAAAAAGTTCAAATGACAAAAGTTAGTTTAGAATAAATGAATAAAAATATTTTTTTAATAGTTGTAGTTTTTAGTTTAATTCTAGTCATCCCTATGTCTCATGCACAATTGACTATAGGTGGAAATGCAGAACAAAAGTTAATTGAAATGAAATTAGATATTGATGGTACAGTTAGTGTAAAACATGTAGTTAGTTCTTCAAACATGCCAGTAACTGTACAATTATTTTCAGGTACAATTTCAAATTTAGTAATTATAAATGAAAAAGGTGAAGATATGTTTGAAAATGGAGCAAATGCAGGAATTGCATATGATCCACAAGGAAATCAATCAATAGTAATTTTTCCATCAAAACAAAATTCAATCATAGAATATAATTTAGAAAGTATTATTCCAGAAGATAATTTGCTAACTATTCAAACTTCATATGCTGAAACATATTCAGTTATATTTTCTGATGAAATTGAAATGATTTTTCTAAATAATAATATAATATTTTTAGAAAACAAAAAAGGAGTTTCATTAAATTATGGTGGTTCTGCAACCATACAATATTATTCCAATACTCCAAAAATAATAAAAGAAGTTCAGTGGGAAGAAAATGAATTTGATGTAGAAATTATAACAGATTCTAAAATTGACAAATTTAATTTTGAGCAAACATCAAAAAGCATTAGTTTTCAAGTCAATGAAAAAGACAAATTTGTTACAATAATTATGTCAGAAGAATTGTTGGGAGGACCATATCTAATATTTCTTGATGATGAAAAAATAAAATTTAACAAAACCATGAAAAATGAAAATAACATTGTATTGAATATAAAACCTGAAGTATCTGGAGAAATTGTAATTATTGGAACTACAGTAATTCCAGAATTTTCAATGTTTATTCCATTGATAATGGGATTTTTTATTATTTTGACCATGCCATTAATAAAAAAAATTAATCTCCACTAGAACCACAAGAACAAAAACCATACTCATCTATTCTAACATTACATATAGTACATTTTTCACCATATTCTACTTCCCAAGGTTCTTTTCCAAAAAGTTTGAAATGATCATCAATTTCTATTGGAATTTCACGTTTTTTATCCAATGATTTGTATACACATAGAAACTATACATAGATTATCTGAAAAAATTATGAAAATTGAATGTGGTTGTCATTGTATAAAGTGTAAAAGTACAAATTTAGAATCAACCAAAGTAGGAAATATAGAAAAAGATGGATATTTTGATATGCATCACACATGTCAACAATGTAATACACATTTTGATCACTTGGATGGAGAAATTTTTTCTGATTGTTTAAAATGTAATTACTCTTCTAAATAGTCATAGGTAATTGTTCAATAGAATAACAAACTCTATTTTTAGAAGAACTTTTTGTGAATTTTTTAGTTATAGCCATTTTTGCTAATGCTTTTGAAACATCTAATGAGCTAGTAGCCCACCCATATTCTCTTAATTGTTGAACAGTTTCAGTAACAGTTCTAGGTGAATCAAAAAATTTGCTAGTTTCTAAAATTTTTAATTTTGAAATAATTTCATCATTAGTGATGTATTTTGGTTCATTAAATTCAGGTTCAAATGTTTCTGCATCATCTAAACATTCCAAACCATGTTCTGTGGATGTTATATTTGGATTTAACATAGGAGTAGATTTTGTCTCATATACAATTTTTGCTTGATTTTCTGGCATATATTGAGAAATACTATCTATAATTTCACCTAATGTTTGATTATCAATATAGAAATCTCTAGAATCAACTTCAAGTTCATTTTCACCAATTTTGAGTTTTATTCTAGCCATCAAGAATTATTATGTTAGTTTTAATTTATTGAGATAGCTCTAATGAGCTTCAAGATTAAATCAAAAAATTTACACAAATAATCATAGTTTTTTTTAATTTCTGAGATAAAAGAAACATGGGGAAAATAGTCACAGAATTATCAAAAGAAAAGAATAGAATTTTTAATAATTGTTTAATATTTTTGGATATTTATAATACAATTAGAAATAATGAATTATCATATAAAATTACAAACAAGCGAATTTATACAATAAAATAGAATTTTTGTCATATGCTTACTGTTTTTGGATCTACAGCATTAGATACAATTAGAACTCCAACTAAAACTCTAAAAAATGTTTTAGGAGGTGCAGCAACATATGCAGCTATTTCATCAAGTAATTTTGTAAAAACTGGATTGATTGCAGTGGTGGGGAATGATTTTTCAAAAAAGAATCATAATATTCTATCAAAATATTTAGATTTACAAGGATTATCAGTAAACAAAGGTAAAACATTTCGATATGATGGAAAATATGATAATACTCTAAGTACAAGATCCACTCTAAAAACAGAATTAAATGTTCTTGAGAATTTTAAACCAATAGTACCTGAAGAATATAAAAAATCACAGTTTGTTTATCTAGCAAATAATGATCCAGAACAAAATACTTTATTAATTAAAGAATTTGATAATGTAAAATTTTCAATGTGTGATACTATAGATTTTTGGATATCAACAAAAAGAAATGCAGTAATTAAAATGATAAAAAATGTGGATGCAGTTGTAATTAATGATGAAGAAGCTAAGCTTCTAACAAAAGAACATAATTTAATCAAATGTGCAAAAAAAATGCAAAATTGGGGTGCAAAATACATCATAATTAAAAAAGGTGAACACGGTTCTTTGTTATTTTTTGACGATGTAATTTTTCCTACTGCAGGATTTTCATTAGAAAATGTTGTGGATCCTACGGGTGCAGGAGACTCATTTGCTGGTGCTATGATTGGATATCTTGCTAACAAAAAAACAACAAAGATATCAGAAATAAAGAAAGCTGTAGTTTATGGAAATGTACTTGGTTCACTTGCAGTTGAAAAATATGGTTTAGATGGATTATTAAAAATTAAAAAAGGAGACATTGTAAAACGTTTCAAAGCATATGAAAAAATGATACAATTCTAAAAAGACTTAAGTTAAATTATTTTTTAAAATAAATTACATATTGTCTGAAAAAACAAAAGATAGATTAGATGAAATTTTTAAACTTCAGAAAGGTCTATCTGAAATAATGAAATTAGATAGATATCCAAAAGATGTAGAAAGTAAAGTTTCTGCATTATGTACTGCCATAATGCATGAAGCTGTAGAATTACAAAGAACTACAAATTGGAAATGGTGGAAAACCCCTACTGAATTTAATGAAACAGAAGCTAAAGAGGAATTAATTGACATATGGCATTTTGTTGTTCAAGCATCACTAGAGTTGAAACTAACTCCAGATGATATTTTAGATGAATACAAAAAGAAAAATCAAATAAATCATGAAAGACAAAAAAATGGTTATTAATTTAATTTACTAAAGTAATTTCTTTTTAAAAATAATATATTTTTAATTTTGGTACTATCAATTGTTTTATCTAATTTATTCAAAGTATTTCAGATATAGTTTTTGCAATAAATTCAATATTTTTTGAAGTTACTTTAGGATGAATTGGTAAAGAAAGCACATGTGAAGCAGACCAATCAGTTACAGGTAATTTAATTTTTGATTTGTAAAATGGTGTTTTATGTACAGGGATGGGATAATATGATGCAGCACCTATTCCTTTTTCATTAAGCCTTTTCAAAAGAATATTACGTTTTGAGGTAGTAACGGTATAGAGATACCAGTTAACTTTTTCATTTTTTCTTTGTTGTGGAAGTGTAAGATTTGATTTTGAAAGTAATTTTGATAAAAGTTCTGCATTTTTTTGTCTAGTTTTTAAAAATTTTGGTAATTTTTTTATTTGTATTGTTCCAATAGCTGCATTAATTTCAGGTAATCTCAAATTAAGACCAAGAATTCTAGTATCATATCCTTTAACCATTCCATGATTTCTAATCATCAATAATTTGTCTCGGAGTTTTTTATTGTTTGTAACAATAAATCCACCTTCTCCAGATGTCATTACTTTTGCTGGATACATACTAAAACATCCCATTTCAAAGAAAGTTCCAGTATGTTTTCCTTTGAAAGTAGAACCTAAAGATTGAGCTGAATCCTCTACAATTGGTATGTTAAATTTTTTAGCAATTTCAGAAATTTTATCTAAATAAGCTACATTTCCATAAAGATGTACAGGGAGAATAGCTTTACTATTTTTTGTAATTTTTTTCTGAAGATCATCTGGATCCATTGTATAATTTTCTTTTAAAATATCAACAAAAACAGGTTTTGCACCAGTAGAAACAACAGCATTTGCAGTTGCAACAAAAGTAAAAGATGGAATTAAAACCTCATCACCGTGTTTAATATCCAATGCATACAGTGCTGCTTGTAAGGCTGCAGTACCAGAATTTACAGCTATAGTATATTTTGAATTTACAAATGAAGAAACAGATTTTTCAAAGTCTTGAACATATTTTCCACCTTGATTTGCAGAAGAGGTCAAGGCCCCATTTTTTAAAATAGATGTAACTACTGAAATTTCCTCCCTGCCTACAAAAGGAATGTTTATGGGAATTTTCAACAATTAATCTCATAACAACTACTCTATAAATCTCATTTAACAAGTATGAATTTTTATATTTCAAAAATTGGTAAATCGTAGAATGAAGCCACGTCATTTAGAAAAAACAGATACAGGTTACAAAGTGTATTTGTACATTTTCTATATTTGTGGAGCTATCATGGCTTCAACATTGATTTTTGGTGTTTATGCAACTATGTTGGAGTGGTTAGCAAATGGAACATATGTTATGGGAGAAGTAATTCACAATACAACTATTCCTTTTGAAAATTTTGCCAGAGTTTCAACTTGGATATTTTTTTCTACAATAATTGGATGGTATTGTGTTACTAGAATTGGTTGGAAACGAACTGCAGGTGATAAAATTGTTGGGGCAAAAATGGCTTTACTTCAGTTAATGCTACTTGGATTTACAATAATTTCTTTCTACGAAGTTTTATACAATTTTACAGTTTTGAATGCACAAATTACAGCAGGAATTATTGATGGAATAGTTCCAGATATTGATATGTTATCAGTTAATTATCCAGATCCTGATCGACCATGGAATTTAGTTTTTGCAACAAAAGTATTTCTTGCAGCATTCATTATTACTGCACATGCATTTTATCTAAGTATAAAACCTAGAAAAAGTTTAGATGATTAAGAATTACAATAATAAAAGTCATAATTTGTTGAAATTATTTTAAAAAAAATCTATCTAAAATTATGTTTTATACTATTAGATACAGAGGATATTATGGGATTATTTGGATCCAGTAAAAATGAATTAAAATGCAAAAAATGTGGAACTATATTATCAGATTCTGAAAGATTGAAAAAACATCAAGAAAAAGCCCACAATAAGAAAAAGGAAAAATGCCGAGCATGTGGTGCAGAATTTGATTATGATGAAGATTTAAGAAAACATAAGAAAAAGTGCAAATAATAATTTTAAAAATTATACAAATAAACTAAGATTTTGCTGGTTTTTTTAATGATTTTTCAATTGCTTCTAAATTTGTAATTTGATTTTTAGAATTCAAAGCAAGGGTATGAATTATTTCAGGTCCTAATTGAACAGATTGTTCAGGTAAAGTTTCTAAAAATTTTTCTAAACCTTTTTTATAATTACTAATTAATTCTAATCCTTCCTCAAGAGTCATAAAGATTGTAAATTTACCTCATATTCAAAGATTTTAAATTTACAAAAAAATTTTAAATAACTTTATAGGCTTAAATTTTAAAAGTTGTTTTGATTTGAATACTGCTGAAAAAGTAAATTTAATTAAAAACTCTCCAACAACAGATGAAATTGTAACTGAAGAAGAATTAACTAAATTATTTGATGAAAATTCTTCACCAAATCACTACATTGGTTTAGAAATTTCTGGTTTTTTACATCTAGGTAGTTTAATCAGTACTGGTTTCAAAATTAATGATTTTATTAAAGCTGGAGTAAATTGTACAATTTTTCTTGCAGACTGGCATACAGTTATCAATGATAAACTAGGTGGTGATTGGGATACAATTTCTAAAGTTTCAAAATATTATCAAGATGCTTTCAAATTAGTTTGTCCAGATGCAAAAATTGTTTTAGGTTCAAAATTATATGAAAAAAATCCAGAATACTGGTCCGATCTTGTAAAATTTACAAAACATATGTCATTGAAAAGAACTATGAGAACTCTAACAATTATGGGACGTTCAGAAAGTGATGAAAAAATTGATGTTGCCAGATTACTTTATCCTGCAATGCAAGCAGTTGATATTCATTATTTGGACGTAGATATTGCACATGCTGGAATGGATCAAAGAAAAATACACATGCTAGTTAGAGAAATTTTTCCTAAAATGAAATGGAAAGTTCCAGTTTCTGTTCATCATAAATTACTTCCAGGATTAAAAAAACAAGGAGGTGAAGAATTTGGAGGTGAATTTAATAAAATGAGTAAATCAGATCCAAATTCAGGCATATTTATTCACAATACGGATAACGAAATAAAGAAAAAAATTAACAAAGCATGGTGTGATGAAGGAGTTATAGAAAATAATCCCATACTAGCAATTGCTGAAACAATAATTTTTCATGAATTTAATGAAATAAATTTTGAAAGACCAGAAAAATATGGTGGTAATGTATCATATTCAAATTATAAAGATTTAGAAAATGATTTTGAAAAAGGAAAAATACATCCAGGAGATCTAAAACAAACAGTAGGAAATTATCTAGTTAAAGTAATTTCTCCAATTAGAGAAAAACTAAATCTTAGTGAAGAAATATCTGAAGCAATAAAGAAAAGTTTCTAAACTTTAAGATTTGGATTAATTTGTTCTTCTAAATTATATTTTGATTTGTATCCTCTTGGATTAATCATCAAATCTTTGTAAGTATACGTTGATGAATTACCAATTATTACAGTACTAGTCATACCTAATTCTTCATCAAAATTAAGTAAATTTTCTAAATCAGTCATAACAATAGTTTCAGATTCTCTATAAGCACTTTTGATTATTGCAACAGGTGTTGTAGATTTTCTGTATTTTAATAGAATTTTTTGTGTATCTTGTAATTGATGAATTCTCTTCTTGCTTTTAGGATTATAAATTACAAGTACAAAATCACCTTGTGCAGCTGACTCCACACGTTTCTGAATTATTTCCCATGGCACCATAAGATCACTCATACTTACAACAGCAAAATCAGTCATTAAAGGTGAACCAACAATTGATGCACAAGAATTTAGAGCAGATACGCCAGGAATAATTTCAACTTTTAAATCACTAGAAGGATCCCAACCTGTTGCTGCAAGTGTTTCATAAATCAATCCAGCCATTCCATAAATTCCAGGATCTCCACTAGAAACTAATGAAACAATTTTTCCAGATTTTGCAAGATCAATACACTGATGAGCTCTTTCAACTTCTTGAGTCATAGCATAACGATGAATAGTTTTACCTTCTATTAGATCATGAACCAAATTTACATATGTTTCATATCCAACAATTGTATCACTTTCAGAAATCACTTCTTTTGCTCGAAATGTCATATGATCATGATGTCCAGGACCAACACCAACTATGTACAGTTTACCAGTCAATTTTAAAATAATTTTTTTCTCAACTAATTTATCCGTTTAGTGATATTTTTATTGAAATGGATCTACTGTTGGAGAATTAATTACATATTCATTATTAGTTGGTCGTGCAATACTAACAGTTAGTAAATCTTCTTCATAGAATGAATCAATATCAGATTTTGTTTGTAAAATTTGTGCTAATTCAGAATTATGCCATTCAATAAGATAAATTTTAGATATTGGACTATAATTTTCTTCATTCAAAGAAACACTTGAAATTTCAGGCTGAAAACCTAATGAGCCAGATCCTTTAATTCCATTTTTAAATTGAAAAAGATCAACTGTTCCAGAATAACTTAAAAGATTTACAGATTCTGGAGAATATACAATTCCCATTAATTCTGCTGGTCCTAATGGAGTTGCATCAGTAATAATATAGTAAATTGTTCGGCCATCAGAATCCCAACTTCTATGAGCTACAAAAGTTACAGAAAGATCATCTCGATTGATTTCAACAATTTGGCCTCCAGAATGAGATATTTCATTAGTGATTTCCGTATCAGAACGTACTTTCATCTGACCATTAGGCCATACAATTTGAGGAATATTTACAATGATGTTTGTTTCATTAAATTTAATTCTACCAGATTTTTCTGCAGCAATTACATCAGATGCAGATTCAAAAAGGATTTCTTTCTGACCTGTTTTCCAAGTAACTTCAATTATAGATCCTAATGCAGTATAATCTAATTTTTCTGGAGTGCTAGAAAAAATTTCATTTTGAAATCCAAAAATACCATCACCCTTAATTCCATTTTTAAAAACAAAAAATTTTTGAATATTACTATGAGATATTTCTTTAATTGTTTTAGATAATTGAATATTCCATTCTTGTTTTTTTGAAATAATATTTACATAATCTTCATCACTAGTATCAGTAAGTATATAGAAAACTTCATCTCCATTGTAAATTCCATGGTGCATTGGAATTGTAACTGGAACATTTGCTCTTGAAAGCAATAACGAAGGGTTTTCTTTTTTAAATTCAAACTTTTGTTCAAGTACTTGAGTAGGTTGGCCTCTAATCCAACCATCAACACTAACAGTTGTAGTAAATTCTTTTGAATTTGAAGAATGTAATGCTAGTCCAGCTCCTGTAAATTCAAAGGAACCTGATTTTTTCTCAGGATCAATTAATGATAGTCCATAAATGATATTTTCATTGACAGTCCACGTGTCCTGACCATGTACATCATTTGGATTAATTTCATGTAAAACAACTATATTCACATATTCACTTGAAGTAAATGTCATAGATCCATCATAAAGTGTGCCCTCATTTGGAGATAAAACAAATGCTAACTGATGATTTTCATGTTCCAATCCAGGATCTTGAGATGATGAAATAGTTTGAGTAAAATGAATTTTTTTTCTAGATCCTGCATCAGCATATTGATCAGATAGGGATGAAACAGAAATAATGCTAGTAATAAAAATTCCAACAATCAAAATAATGAGAATTTTTTTCAACAATTTTGACTGAATTTATTACTTTAAATGATTTGTCTTAATTGATTTTATCTAGTGTAAATGCATCGTGTATTGAACGTACTGCTAAATCAGCATCAGAATTTTTTACAACAAATGCCAGATTAAGTTCAGATGAACCCTGAGTAATCATAGATACATTTACTTTATTTTTCTCAATTGCACCAAAAACTTTTGAAGCAACTCCAACTGTTCCTCTCATTCCAGAACCAATTAATGCAATAATAGACACCCCAGTAGTAATTTCTAATTTTTTAATAATTTTTCCTAAGAGATTCATTTCTAATACACCAACTGCTTTATCAAGATCAGTATTTTTCACTACAATTGTAATACTTGATTCAGAAGGGTTTTGAGAAATCATCATTACATTAATTTCAGCTTTTGCTAAAGTTTCAAATATTTTAGCTGCAGTTCCAGGAGTTCCAACCATACTACCACCACGAATATCTATCAAACCATTATTACGAATATTACTTACACATTTTACAGTGTTTTTTACAGAAGTAGAAGGAGATGCAGAAACTAAAGTCCCCTCATTATTTGTACTAAAAGAATTTCTAATTTTTATTGGTATTTTTTTAGACAATAAAGGCTCAAATGTTCTTGGATGAATTTGTTTTGCACCAAACAAAGCCATTTCAATTGCTTCAACATAAGATACTTCTTTGAGTAATTTTGCATTTTTGACAATTTTTGGATCTGCAGTCATAAGTCCATCAACATCACTCATTAACCAAATTTCATCTGCCTTTATACAAGAACCAATAATTGTTGCAGAATAATCAGAACCTCCTCTGCCAAACGTAGTTGTATGTCCGTGTTGATCTGCACCTGCAAATCCGCCTATTACAGGAATTGTTTTCTTGGAAAATAATACATCAATATTTTTTGATACTCTCAATCTAGTTGTATCCATAAGGGGTTTTGATTCACCGAAATTAGAATCAGTAATAATACCTATTTCCTTACCAGTCAAAGGAATTGATTTTTTTCCTAAATCAATTATTGCTGCTGAAATTAATTTTACAGATAATCTTTCACCAAATGAAATTAAATAATCCATTGATCTTGAGGTTACTTCTCCTAACAAAACTAAACCATCTATCAAAGCAAGAAGTTCTGTAAAATCTTCATTTAATTTTACTAATAATTTTTTTTGACCAATAGATTTTTTGATTGTTTGTTTTGCTAATTGTTTATGTCTATTAGTGATTTTTGATGCAAGTTGTTCTGCTTTAGATTTATTTTCTTTTTTAATTGACTCAGATATTTCTATGAGATCATCAGTAGTTCCACTAATTGCAGAACAAACTAATGCAATTTGATGTTTCTTAGATAATTCAATAACATGTTTAGCTACTAATTGAATATCCTTTGTGTTAGAAATAGAAGTTCCACCATATTTTAAAACAAGTTTCAATTCAAAGTATCTGAATAATCTAATCTTTAAATGCTTTAACTTTCCACACGTGGAGCAAGATAAAAATGAATTCTACCAATATTTGCTACCTTAAATTCAATTCTAAGTGGTTTTGCACTTGAAAATTCACATGTGATAAATCCTGCATTACTGCCTACTGCTTTAACTACAGGATTAAGATATTCTAGACTGTAAGTACCAGTACTATCAGTTTTTGAAGAGATTTCTTCAATATCTTCAGTATCAGTATCAAGATCAATTATTACTTCACCAGAATCACCTTTTCCTGAAAAATCTCCCTTGGAATCAGATGTATTGATAGTCAAATAATCAGATACAACTTGAACATCACCAAGTATTTTGTCGAATTTCGAAGAAGTTAGAATAATTTTTGAATCATATGGAATTTTTGGTAATGGTGTATCAGTTGCAGAACTTTCAATTAAACGGATTTTGTATTTTTTATTTTTTCCAACGGTCACAAGTAATAGTTTTTCTTCAGAAATACTAATTTCAATACTATCTTTTTTGTCTGCACGTTTGATAAGTTTTGAAAATTCATCTATTCTAACTCCAAATTTAATATCACTATCACATTCATATTTTTCAAATGCAGAGTTTGGCCAAGATATATCAATTAAAGCCACATGAGATGGATCCATTCCTCTAAAAGTAATTCCTTCAGCTGTTGCAACAAAAGTTGCTTCTTCAACTAATGTAGATATTGCAGAGATGATAGCTTTAAGATCATCAGAACCACTTGTTTTTGCTGCAAAAGTCAATTTAATTTTCTTGTCTATAAGTTCAAGTTAAACCTTATGTGTAATCACGCCAAGTGTATTTACATTTTTGACAACGATAAAATCTAGTTGTTGGTTCATCTGCACTTCTAGTTTGAAACATCCAAGCTACTGCTTCATCATGACCACATTTTTCACAATCTATTTTTACCGTAGGATTAGTATCTTCACCTTCATTTCCTTCAAAAGCAAGAAGTGAAAAGTCTGGTTCTTCTTCAGCAACAATTTTTTTCTTTTTTGTTGTTTTTTCTCCTTCAATATAACCACATTTTGAGCATTCAAGACCAGAATTACCTTTTTTTAGTTTAACCTCACATTTGGGGCAAAATTTCAATCTAATTTACCTTAATTTTGAATTAAACAATTCTTTAAATTCTTCAGTCATTTTTATTGCAGAATCTGCAGATTTTTTAATTTCAGATAACGGTTTTGTACTGGAGTTAATTCTCATCCAACATTCATTAGTTAATGGATGTTTAACAATTACGCCTGCAAAATCAACATTTGAAGCCTTTAGAAGTTCATGTTGAATTATGTACAATACTCCAATATCGGTTTCTGTAATAGAAATAGTGGTTTCTTTTGGTTCTGAACTAATTACTTGTGCATTCATGTATTCAGAAAAAGCACTTATTGCGGATATAAATCATATGAACAGAGATGACAGAAAGCAGAATTTCACAAATAACACTAGTAAAATCTAAAGAAGAGTATTCATCTGATGAAAATATTGAGATAAATGTCCAATTTTCAGTAGAAGGGGACCTTAGAAATGCATTCAATGAAGCTAATTGGACTAAAGCATACAATAACAATGATGTTTCAATGAAGCTAAAATATGGTATCAAATTAACATCGGGGGGATTCAGAAAAAAGGACTTAGGAAGAACAATAGATTCGTACCGAAAAGCTGCAATTTTCTGGACAAGAAATCCAAAATTAGTCAATCCAATGAAAGATAGAAGGATTTGGGTCCAAATAGCAAAAAACTTTGAACCAATTATCAAACTTTCTGAAGAAGAAGTAAGACAAGAATTATTTGACTTTAATGAAAAGTTTGTTTTCAAAGCATCTGATTTAGGAAAAGGTAAACACAAGATTGGATCTGAAGTATTTTCATCATGGCAAAAACATGATTATACAGAACCAGGAAATATAAAAAATAGTTCTAATGAAATAGAACTAGTAATCAATTAGGGATATAAGGAACTTTTTTCTTGAATTAACAATGGCAAAATATGATGGTCTATTGGGACAACCAATTCTTGAAGTTGAAGATCCAGATAAAGAAGGTGGCATTACCATTATCTTTAAAGATAATAGGTTCATGTTTATCAAACCAGTTGATGACAAAATTGAGACCATATCAATTCCAGAATAGGTGATTATGAATGGAAAAATATAATCAAATTAAAATGCTAGAATTGGTAAAGGTAGAAGATCCAGATGCTGAAGGTGGATTAACATTACATTTTCAAGAAAATAAAACATTGAAAATTAAAAATGTTGATGGAAAATTAGTTGCAGATTTTGTTTAACTAATTTTTTACATATTTTTCATAATAACTAATTGCTAATTCTTGTACATCAGATTGAATAGATCCAGGTCGTTCACTTCGAATTTTTTCAATTGCTTTGATAGCTGAGTATTTTTTATATTTTATAAAATAACATGCAAGAATTGTTCCTGCTCTTCCTAGTCCAGCAGCACAATGAACCATAACTGATTGATTATTTTGTATTTGATTTTGAATGAAATCTACTGCAGAATCTATTTTCTCCATATCAGGAGCATGAAAATCAGCAGTTGGTACATGAAGATAATCAATTTTTTGAGTCCATTCACCAGGTAAAGCATTTTCAGTCATGGTTACAATAGATTTTACTCCTTGATTAAGAAGCCAATCAAATTCGTCTAAAGATGTAGGAATTCCTGAACCTGCCAATTTTTCTTCAATTAACCAAGAAAAATTAGTTGGTCTTTTTGTAATTTTTCCATGAACTTTTCTCCACACATTCCCAGGTTTACTCATTATCTAATAGTAATATCTACTACATCTTTAGCATTACGAAATCATATCAATGATCATGAATTTAGAATTTAAATTGTTAAAAGCAAATAATAATTTGTAACTAAATATGATAATGAAAATATATTTACTAATTTTTAAAATTAAATGTATTAAAAAAATACCTTAAATTAATAAATTAAATTTTAAATTATTAAAAGTTAAATACTGTTTTATTAAAAAATTAATCATGCCAACTACGTATGTTTTATTAAATTCAGATTTAGGTACAGATGTATCAATTATTGGTGAAATAAAACAAATTCTTGAAGGTGAAAACGTTGAATTTGAAATTAGAGGGGTCTACGGAGTGTATGATATAGTGTTAAAGATATCATCAGATGATGCTGAGAAATTACGTTCAATAATTACCAATAAAATTAGAAGAATCAGCAATATTCAATCAACATTAACTATGATGGTAATAGAAGAACAAGAAAATCTATAATTTTTTAATTACATCAATTACTTGAAGCATTTCTGAAACAGTATTAAAAAAATGAGGAGATACACGAACAATTTTCTTTTCCATAATCTCTCTTACAGCTAAAATGATATTTTGTTTTTCAAGTTTATCTACTATTTTTTGTGCATCTAATCCTTCAATGTTAAATGATACAATACTTGTTCGTTCATTTGGATCTTCTGGTCCATATAAAATAATTTTAGGTATTTTTTCTAATTCTTCTCTAAAAAGATTAGATAAATATTGATTTTTTTTACGAATATTTTGCATTCCAAAATTTAATAGGTATTTTGCAGAGGATTCCAATCCAACAATTCCAACATAATTTCTAAAACCTGTTTGAAATTTATCTGGTAAATCTTTAAAAATTAAATTTTTGTCATTATTAATAATAGCAGATTCACCACCAATTGTTTGTGGTTCTAATAACTCACTTGATTTCCTGTTACAATAAAATAAACCAGTTCCCATTGGACCACATAACCATTTAGATCCATTAAATGACATAAAATTACAATTTAATTTAGAAACATCATGATCACCAATACAACCAATTGTTTGTGCACTATCAATAAAAAATGGAATCGTATTATTGAGAATTTTAGAAATTTTTGCAATTGGTAATATGGAACCAGTATTATACAAAGCATGACTTAAAGATACTAATTTAGTATTTTCATCAATATTTGATTTTAAATCATCTAATTCAAAAAATCCATTTTTATCTATTGGAATATGTCTAACTGAAAGTTTATCTTTTAATTTAATCCATGGATAAAAATTTGAATGATGTTCGTGGTTCATTCCACGAATTATAATATTAGATTTATCATCAAATGAAAGACCATTTGCAACAAAATTAATTCCATCAGTAGTACTTTGAGTTAAAACTACTTCATCAGGTTGACAAGAAATAATTTTAGCAATAATTTTTCTCACATTGTTTAATTTTTCGATAACAAAAGATTCCGAATCCTTAGAATCAGGGCCTAGTGAATTATAAGAAATAAGAAATTCTTTCATTGCCTCAATGCTTTGAATAGGCATTAGAGAAACAGATGCATTATTAAGATAAATTTTATCTGAATTTGAAAAGTCATCTGAAATATCTTTGTATACTAAATTCATTATTATATCTGTAAAATGCTTTATCTGTGTTGGATAAAAATCCTGAGAGAGTTTTAGATAATAATTTGGCTAATATTAAAAAGGAATTTGAGAAAAATTTGCCAAATATTTTATTATTTTCGGAACCTTTTGAAAAAAATTTATTTCTTGATAAATTGATTACTTCTATTGAAAATTCAATAATTTTTATAGATATAGATTTGCTTTACACAGGATATGTAAAATCCGGTATGATTAAAAAAAAAGATAATGTAGAATTATATCAACCAAATAAAGAAAATTGGGGAAAAGATCTATCAAAGATCATTAACAAAATTTCGAAAAATAAATTTTTTGTAATCATTGATTCATTTAACAGGATTTACAATATGTTTGATGAACTAGAGTCAGCAATATTCATCAATTCATGTATTATGTTACTATCATCACTTGGAAGGAAAACAAATTCTTCAGTAATAGTTACTGCAATGGCAAGAAAAAATGAAAATAAAGAGTGGATTTTATCACCAGGAGGTAAACAAATCATAAAATCAAGTAAAACAGGAATTTATTTACTGAAAAAAACTAATGAAGGCTTCATTATCTCCACGATTGAAAATAAAAATAAGAATTTCATTATTCAAAAATAATAATTCTGATTAATGTTTAATGCGATCAAAAATTCAAACACCGTTATAATTCATAATTTTTAGATAAATGTTATAAGTGCCGAATCAAGAAATTATTTCATAATGCCTGTAGCAATACTTCCAGACATCAGTGAACAAATGTGTATCGGATGCGCACTATGTGTAGAAATCTGTACAACACTTGGTCCAGATGTCCTTAGAGTAAAACCAGTCGAAGGCTGGAAGAGAGGTAAAGCATTTGTCTTTTACCCAGAAAGATGTATTACAGATGGAGCATGCATCGGTGTATGCCCAACAAAAGCAATCTTCTGGATGAGACCAATGGACTTTACAGTTGGACAACCAGTTCCACTCCATAAAGACTCAGTCTTCGTTAAAGGTTGGACTGAATTAATCGATTAGATTACTTCATCACACAATTTTTACTTTTTATTATTTTTAAATTACACCTAGTTTACACTATAGAACGTTTAATTTTTTTAATTGAAGTAATGTAGAAATAAATCAAATAAATAGAAAAAGAAATAACATTAATTATAATATATTTTAAATTTTTGAGATAAATTTTTTTATGATATTAATTATTTTTTTGAAAATCTGAATCGAGATGTCCAATTAGAATTTTGTTTTTTACTTGGTTTTTTAGACAAATTATTTAACATGTCATATGTTATTGTAAATCCATTACCTACCATAGTAGAATCATTTCCATAATTTTGTTTTTCAGGTACATATTCATCTGCTAAATCTTTAATTTTTTTTGTCTTTAAATCAAACAATCTAATTTTTTTACCATTTTCTAATTCAATAATTGCATCACCACTTAATCCCTGAATTGAAAAATTTTCAAAGAATCTAATTAAACCACCTTGTTTTAATTTAATTATAGAATTAAAAGTTAGTTTCCCACCATAAAATAAAATTTCACGTGCAAATAATATTGAATCTTCTTCCACATTAAGAACAATAATAGTATCAGCATCAAGAGATACAGTGTTTACAATATTTTCAGCAATAATCTTTCCATTTGGAGCTGAAATTATTGTTCTATTCTCTTGAATTTGATATATTCCAACTCGCCCTTCTTTATCTTCAACTCTGTATTTTCTACCAAAAATATTACCTACAACAACATTTCCATTATCTACAATAATACTAGCACCATTTTCAATTTTATATTTATTTTCTAACGGATTAATAAATTTGAAATCTCCTTTTGTTAGATGTATGTTAGTCTTAAATTCTTGTGTCCATGATGGACTAGTAATACTTCCTTGCATAATTATTGGACCATCATAAGTTAAACTTCCAGCCATAAAATTTCCTTTAATTGATAGTGTACCTGTTGCTTTTCTTTCTAATTCAATTTCACCAAGAGTTTTAGATCCAAATAGTCTTGTTGCAGTAGCATTTGAACGATTTAATGCAGATACCCATTCTTCAGCAGTTTTCATTTCTTTAGATAATTCTTGACCTAAAATCTGATTTTTTCTTCTAATATCTTCTTCATTTTCATCAGAATATACTTTAGAATTTTTTATTTTCTCAAAATCAGTATCAGGATATTTTTTCCCAATTTTTAGATCTTCATATGCTTGTTTAATTTTAATAAATTGTTCATTTTCTCCACCTCGATCAGAATGAAATTGTAAAGCTAATCTTCTAAACGCATCTCTAATTTCTTTTTCTGTTGTTCCCTCGACAATTCCTAAAATATCATAATTCGATTCTACCATTTTTTATCAACCTAGTTAGGATCTGTAATCATTTTCCTATACTTGTAGTTTATTACATTAGAGAATATCAATGATTTGGAAATTATATAAAAAATACTCATAGAGTTAATTTTTTCTTGTTTTTAACAAAGCAATAATTGCTATTATAATACCAATAATTGCAATTGGCAATACTACTACATATGCTCCATCTATTTCATTCTGTTTTTCATCATTAGAATTTTCTAGAGTTTTAATGGTATTTTCTAATGAAGTAATTCTTTGTTCAAGTTTTGAATTATCATCAATTACTTCAGTTAAAGCTAAATCAGCAGATTGAGGAAATTCAATATATGATCTTTCTGCAATTGGTGGAGGATGCATGGATAAATTGACAGGTGTTTCTAATATTTTTCCAATTAGATTTGCCTGAAAATATCCTGATACAGTAGGAGTAATGAAGGCATAATATTTTCCTGGAATATCATGATCTGCTACAAAAGATAGAGTAATTGTTTGAGTTTTATCATATACAAATTGAATTTTTAATAATTTTCTTAATCCTTCAATACCATTTTTAAATTCTTGAGAATTTGCACATTCTAGTGGAATTGGAATGTCAGGACATGATTCTAACGGACTAACATACAATTCAAGTCCGTTGGTCTCACCAGACATAACAGGTTCATTCATCCAACCAATTTCTACACGATATTCTCCAACTGCATCAACTGTATGTCCATATGCAATTCCAGCAAAACTAGGAATAACTAGTAATGAAAGTAAAAGAAATTTGTAATTCATAATAAAAAATTAAAATCTAATTTTAAAAATGTTATTTTTGAGATTTGTACCACTAAGCATCTGCATATATAGAAACTTCCCAAGCAGTAGGAGTTTGTGCAAATACAATATTTTCATAGTTTAATTCAAAATGATATTCAATAAAAATAGATAAAGTTTTAGATTCAGAATAATTTTTAATTAAATTAATTTTTTTGAAAATTTTTCATCTCATCTTCAAAAAAGAATTTTTCAGATAATGCAGGTTTTAGATCATCTAACCAAATTGCATTTTCATCATATTTTGCAAAAAATGGTGTTTCAACCCAATTTGGATTTCTACCTTGCAAAAATCTTAAAACAAACACTTTTTCACCATTAAGATTTGCAGTTCCCATAACATGGACTTTGCCTGGTGTTGCAGACATACTTGGTCCTCTAACTGTTCGAGCTAATCCACTAACTGATGAATATGCTTTCTTGAAAATCTCATTTGCTTTAACTAAAGATATTCCAAAGTAATGTTGTGCACCTGTATCTCTGACAACAAACATGTAATATGGAATACAACCTAACTGAACTTGTTTAGTCCACATTTTTGCCCACATTTCTGCATCATCATTGATATGTGTTAAAAGAGGTGATTGAGTTCGAATTTGTGCACCTGTTTTTCTTACTTGTTTTATTGCATTCTTTACAGCATCCGTAGATAATTCACTCAAATGGTTAAAGTGAGCCATAAATGCAAGATGTAGACCACTATCAGTAATTTTTTTAAAAATATCTAACATTTCTTGAGAATCTGAATCTGTTAAAAATTTGTAAGGCCAATATGCAAGAGCTTTCGTCCCAATTCTAATAGTTTTAAGATTTGGAAGATTTGCATCAATTAAAGTATCAATATATTTTGAGAAAATTTTTGCTTTCATAATCATTGGATCTCCACCTGTAAATAGTACATCAGTAATTTCAGGATGTTCTCTAAGATATTGAACCAGTTGTTCACCTTCTTGCATTGCAAATTTCATTTCATCCATACCAACAAATTGAGGCCATCTAAAACAGAAGCTACAATATGCATGACAAGTTTGACTTTGACTAGGGAAAAACAAACAAGTTTCTTTGTATTTGTGTTGCATACCATATAATTTAGTCCCATCTTTTAATGTTGGAACATTAAGTTCCATTTGACCTGCAGGATGTGGATTTAATTGTAAACGAATTTCATTTGCAATAGATGCTATTTCTTTTTTTTCAAGATTATTTTTTAATGCTTTAGCCATTTTTTCATAATGTTCTGGTTTTAACATTCCTTTTTGTGGAAATGTTAAAACAAAAATTGGATCATTTGGAATATTATTCCAATCAATTAATTGCTCAACAACATAATTATTTGCTTTAAATGGTAAAACATTTCCTACAACTTCCATTTCAAATTGTTTTTCTTCTGAAAGTTTTTGAATTTGTGGAAGTTGACGAAAATTAGATAATGTGTATGATTTCATAGAAGGAGAATCGTCCCAAATTGATTTTTGATAGGTCATTTTGTAAATTGTGCCTTAACCCTTGTTAAAGGTTGCAGCATTTGTAGGCATAAAAAAATAAAAAAAATGAAATTTTATTTTCAAAATAATCAAAATGGCTTAACATTTTATTCTAGAAAATAAAACAAAAATGGAAGAGAAAACATGAGCGAAGAAGATATTTCACAGATTTCAGTGGGAGAATTTGAAACAGTTTCACAATTATTAGCATCATCAGAATCACTACAATTAGCTTTCATCATAATGATAGTTGGAATTATCATTATAGCTGCAGCATATAGAACATTTTCATCATTAATAAAATCAAAGAAAATATTTTACACTAGACCACATTTATCAAAATTTGTACAAAATGCAGTATTACCGTTTTTTGCAATTGCCTTAATTTCATCAACTAATGCATATATTCAAACTTCAGAATTATTTGAACAGGATTCAAATATTTCTACAATACAATTAACTCCTGAGGAAACTTTTGCAAAAATTCTCAATACTTTTAATATTCTAGTTATTGGATATACAATTTCTCATTTAATACCAATAATGTTAACAAAACGGGACAAATCAATACTTGAAAAACAAGATTTTGATACTTGGTTTGAGTTACAAGGTTTTTCAGATGATAATGATCTATTTCATAAATTATACAAATGGATTCCACCTACCATTACACCTGAAGAATTTACAGATGAAGAATTTGAAAAACTATGTAAAACAAAAGAAGGAATTAATCAATTAGAACAATATCGTACTTCAAAAGGAAATCCAATTGGAAGTTATGAAAAATTAGTAAGTAATACTTTTGAAAAATGGAAAGAATCTGAAAGAGCAAAATATTTGAAATATTTTAACAATTGTATTACAGGAAATAATCAATCAGGAAGAAAATTAAAACCAGGTGCAAAACCAGATGAAATATTTGCTATAGATATTTGGAGAGAAGAAAAAAGAATGAATGGTTTTGAGCCATTAATTCCAAGTTCTAGACCAGCAGGATATGCACGTAAAAAAAGAAAAGGTATTCCTAAATCATTTAAGCAGATATTACCTGTAGGAATTTTTGTTGCAACAATTCTAGGAGTTGTATCTTGGTGGGGAGTAGATTTGTTTGTATTAGCAACTGCAACTGGTGGTCTTGCAATTGGTATTGGTTTAGCTTTACAAGAAACAATGCAAAATTATTTTGCATATATAATGATCAGAAAAGACAATATTTTCAAAGAAGGGGAAAGAGTACAATTAGAATCAGGATATAATGGATATGTACATAAAATTACACCTAGAGTTACGTATGTTAGAGATGGATTACATGAATCTGTAGCAATTATTCCAACAAGACAGTTAGTAACAGCACAAATTATCAATTATACAAAAGAAAACAAACTTGTTCCAGCAGTAGTTACCGTAGGAGTTTCATATCTTAATGATCCAAAACAAGTTGCTGCAATTTTAGTAAAAATTGGAAAACGTGGCATGATTGAAATAAGAGATAGTAAAGGAAAACACCTAGTTAGACAAAATAGATGTCCGTACTTAGATGAAAATAAATCAAGTTGTGGATGTGATAAGGATTTACATGTTGATATTTCACAACCAGTTGTAAGATTTAACCAGTTTAATGATTCTGCATTAGATTTCTCAATGTGGTTATATGTTAAAGATTATGGTTCACAATTTAAAACAAAAACAGATCTAAGAATGATAATGTATGAAGAATTCAAAAAATATGATATTAGAATTCCATGGCCAATCAGAACAGTCTACCAAGGAGATGAAAAGAAAGAACAAAATGAAATTGATGAAAAAGATGAATTTAGGAATAAAGTGATTGATGAATATGGATTAGGAGACTTAGGTCGTGGAGAAGGAGATGAATAGAAAAAAATTCTCAAAACTTAAGAATCCCTTCAAATCATGTTTTCTTATTGAGTGAATTATCAATAATTTCAGGAAAATCTTCTGAAAAGTTATCAAAAGAATTATCTAAAAAAATAAAGGGAAATTTTGTAAAATCAGAAATCAGAATTTTTCCTGATGGAGAAAGCAAAATAACTTTAATTGGAAAAATATCAGGAAAAAAATCAATTGTTGTACAATCAATTTATCCACCTGTAGATACTAACTTGGTTCAAGCATTATCCTTAATTACTAAAGCTAAAGAAAATTCATCAGAAGTAATTGCCGTAATTCCATATATGGGATATGCAAGACAAGATAGAGAATTTTTACCAGGCGAAATTGTTACAATGAAAGTACTTGGAAAATTATTCAAAGGTGCAGGAGCATCAAAAATAATTGTTGTTGACATTCATAGCTTAATTGGTTTTAAACACTTTAGCATCAAAACAAAAAATGTAACAGCAATTCCAGATCTTGTTAAATATTTTAAAAAATTGAGCCTAAAAAACCCATTAGTTATATCACCAGATCAAGGTGGAAAAGAACGAGCAAAAGAATTTGCAAAAGAATTTAATTCAAATTATATTGCATTAGATAAAAAACGAGATAAAAAAACGGGTAAGATAAAAATTACAACAAAAAATACAGATGAAGTTGAAAACAGAGATCTAATTTTAGTAGATGATATGATAAGTACAGGTGGTAGTATAATTAAAGCAACACAATTTCTTAAAAAACAAAAATGTAAAAAAATCTATGTTGCATGTACTCATGCACTTTTAATGAATGATGCTGAAAAGAAAATTAAGAAGGCAGGTGTTACAAGCATTATTAGTACAAATACAATTCCAGGTAAAACATCAAAAGTAGATATTTCAAAAATAATTGCAAAGGCAATAATGTAATGCCAGAAAGTTTTTTTATTTTATCCAAAGATTATTTAGAACTTGCAATTGATGAAGTCACTACAATAGTAAAAATGTATGATAGATTTGCCAAAATAAAAATTATTTCAAATTTAGTAATTGTTCAATCAAAAACAAATGCAAATAAAATTTCAGATCGTTTAACATTTGTAAAAACTTCTGGGCAAATATTAAGAAAAATGTCAGGATTATTTTTAGATCAAGAAAATTTTCAAGTATTAAAAAATACAAAAACTTTTGTATGTAGAGTAATTAATTTATCATCAAATCAATTCAATACTTCAGAATTAGAAAATTCTATGGGTGATATGATATCTAAATTTACTAATGCAAAAGTAAAATTGGAAAATCCAGATATTACAGTATATTTAATTTTTACAAATGAAGAAAATTTTTTTGGATTTTCAGAAAAAATTAAAGAAAGAAAACGACCAAAAAAAATTAAGAAATATCCTCATGAATTAGATTGGAAATTAACAAGAGTAATGATAAATCTAACAGGATTGAAAAAAGGGCAAACTCTATGCGATCCATTTTGTGGAACAGGTACAACTTTACTGGAATCTGAATCTATGGGTATCAATGCAATTGGGATTGATTTTGATCAGAAAATGTGTGAAATATCTAAAGAAAATCTTAAGATTAATGGTTACAAATCAAAAATTTTAAAATCAGATTTCCAGGAATTAGTAAAAATATCAGAAAAATTTGATGGAATTGTTACTGATTTACCGTATGGTAGATCCTCAAAAATATCAGAAAAACCTGAGGATATTTTAAAAAGACTCATTTCAATTATACCTAAACACAAAAAAATCGCTATAATGTTTAAAAAAGAATTAGATCCTAAAATGAAATTAAAAGGATTGAAAAAATATCAAATCTATAGGCATAAAAGTCTAACAAGAACTATTTTGATTAAATGAAACTAGTATTTTTAGGAACATCAGCTGCACAACCTACAGAAAGAAGAGGGTTATCCTGCATATGTTTAGAAAATGATGGTGAAATATTGATGTTTGATGCAGGTGAAGCATCACAAATATCATATATGAAATCAGGTTTAGGATGGAATAAAAAAATGAAATTATTTGTAACACATTTGCACGGAGATCATTGTGTAGGAATTTTAGGATTATTACAAACAATGTCAATGCAAAATAGAACTGAATCTTTGGAAATTTTTGGTCCTAAAGGAATTGATGAATTTCTTGCAGCAAATATTAAAATATTAAATTTTGGATTATCATTTTCTATTTTAATTACAATTGTTAAAGAAGGAAAAATATTTGAAAATAAAAAATTTTCAATGTATGCAGCTAAAGCAAATCATTCAATAACTGCATTTTCATATTTGTTTAAAGAAAAAGATAAGCCAGGTAGGTTTAATGTAGAAAAAGCACAAGAATTAGGCATACCTGAAGGAGAATTATGGAATAAATTACAAAATGGAGAAGAAGTAATCAATAATGAAAAAATAATTAAATCCATACAAGTATTAGGTAAAAAACGTCCAGGTAAAAAAATAGGAATTTCAGGAGATACAATGCCAACAAAAGAATTAGAGGTATTTTTTAAAGAATGTGATTATTTGGTTTTTGATTCTACATTTCTTGATGAGGAAAAACAAAAAGCACAAGATACTTGTCATTCCACTGCAAAACAAGCTGCACAATTAGGAAAAAATTCAAATGTAAAAAATTTAATTTTAACACATTTTTCAGCAAGATACAAAGATGAATTTGGGCATTTAACTGAAGCAAAAAAAATTCATAATTCAGTTATTACTGCAAAAGATCTTTTAGAAATAGAAATTAAATAAAAAATTAATCAATTTTAAAGATATTTTGTATAAAACTAAATGGATCAAAATTAGATACTTCATTTGCAAGAATATCTTTAGAAGATTCCCCTGATTCTATGATTCCCATTTTAATATTATCACCTGTTTCAGTTATTCCTTCAGAAATTTTTTCATTAACATTTTCAACTAATTTATCACCTGTTTCAGTTATTCCTTCATATACACTATCACTAACACTTTGAATTGTTTTATCAATAGAAGTATCTAAGCGATTCTCTGCAGAATTGGTAATTTTTGCATTCAAATTATTAAAATCATTTTTTAAAGAATCAGTTAATGATGCAGATGTATTAGGAAATAATGTAGTAATTTCTGTAGAGAACATCATTCCTCCTAAAATCAAAACAGCTGTAATTATGCCTAATTTAATTATCATTTCATTACAATCATAAAAAATGGATTTTAAACTTAAACTAAAAAAATAATCAAAAATGAGTGAATTTTCTTAACCAATTATATCTAATCAAAAATTATCCAATCGATAATCCCATCAATATTTGATGATGTCAAAATAACTTTAATTGGCCCTAGTGGAGATTCGTTAGATCCTTCACAAATTGCTATTTGATCAACAAATGCTGCTTGTTTATTTAGATAAAACCATGTTGAATCATCTTTTAAATTATCTTCTAATGAACGCAAATAATTTTTTTGTGATTTATTATTATGTATTGATTGATAAATTTTTTCAAGAGATCTTAGTTCTTTTGATTGTGCATTAATTGAAAAATTATTATTATTTATAATTGAATAAGGAAAAATATTTGAAATTGCTTTTTCAATTTTATCTATAGATTCAGAAGGATTTATTGTACAAAACATTTCTATTTTGCAATTAATATTTGGAATTTTCATTTAATCCATCTTTGAATAATTTCATATGAATTTTTTATTAATTCATCTTTTGTTAAACCAATATTAGATAATGCAAAATCAGATAATGCAATTGAATTGCTAATACCCACACCTAATTCACGATTATCTCTTTCTTCAAAATGTTCTTTTGTTTGTGGATCATCAGATCTTCCTCTTTTTTGTAAGAAATTAAATCTAGCATCTGTAGATGCATGAATTGCTAATAATTTTACAGTTCCAAATTTTCTAAGTACTTGAATTTCATCATTAGATCTAACTCCATCTATCAACATTACATTTGCTGTAGAAGATTCTATTTTTATTTGAACTAATTCTGCTACTGCACCTGGTCCATTTTTCTCTCTAAGTTCTAACATTAATTTTCCAAGATTCTTTCTAGTTGGATCCAAATTTCTTTTTTTAGCTTCATTTCTAACAGCATTACCTAAATTAATTATTTCATATCCTTTAGATTTCAAGCCTTCAGCAATTGTAGATTTACCAGCACCAGGCATACCAGTTAAACATACAAGTAATTTTGTCAACATATGTCAAAAAAAATACTCGTCTATGAAGTTACCGGAAATTATTATAAACATACTTGAAAAAATTCTATAATGCGTGTTTTTGTATCTATTGAAATATCAAATAATGAAGTAATTAATTCAATTAAAAATTTTCAAAAAATAATTAAAATTGATGCAAAACCTACTGAATTAAAAAATCTTCATTTCACATTACAATTTTTAGGTGAAGTTTCTAAACAAATTATAGATAAAATTATTCAATCTTTGAATACTATTGAATTTTCAAAATTCGATATTTCTTTAAAAGGAATTGGAGTTTTTCCAAAACTCAAATCTCCAAAAATTATTTGGGTAGGTATAGATGAAAAAAGTAAGAAAAAAATGATCAAATTATCTAAAAAAATAGAAAAAGCTTTAGAACCATTAGGATTTTCTTCAAAGAAACCATTTAAACCTCATATCACAGTATTTAGAATTAAAAAGAAGATTGGAGATATAACAAAGGAGATGGAAAATCATAAAAATATAAATTTTGGAATACAAGAAATAACTAGTATTAAATTTAAAAAAAGTGAACTTACTTTGAATGGACCAGTTTATTCAGATTTAATGGAGTTTAAAATAAAATAATGAAACAAATAATTTCTAAAATTTCTAAAACTACAATTCCATCTAAAATAATTCAAAAATCAAAAAAAGAAATTGCAGATAAAGTATACAAATTAGTTGAAAAAGAAATTCAAAAATATTCAGAAGTAATAGAATTAGAATTTGGAGGTTCTTATGCAAAAGATACATGGTTATCAAAAGATGCAGATATTGATATTTTTATTAAATTTAAAAAAAGTATTTCTGAAGAAAAATTAGAAAGTATTTCTAAAAAAATAGGCTTTGAATCATTAAAAAAATATTCTCCATATGTAAGATATTCTCAACATCCATATGTTGAGGCTAAAATTAAGAATACAAAAATCAACATAGTACCGTGTTATGATGTAAAAATTGGTGAATGGAAAAGTGCTGCAGATAGATCTCCATTTCATACAAAATTTATGAAAAAATCATTGACATTAAAAATGAGAAATGAAGTAAGAGTTCTAAAGACATTTTTAAAAATAAATGGAATTTATGGTGCAGAAATTGCAAAACAGGGATTTAGTGGATATATTTCTGAAGTTTTAATTTTAGAATTTGGTAGTTTTGAAAATCTCATAACATCAATTTCAAATATTAAAGAGAATCAAATTATTGGAAAAACATCAAAATCATTTGATACGTCAATTGTTGTAATTGATCCAATTGATAGTAATAGGAATTTAGCAGCTGCTATTTCAAATGAAAATATTGGAAAGTTCATTTTAATTTCTAGAGCACTAAAAGAAAAACCAAGTTTAGGATTTTTTAAAAATAAAAAACAAAAAATATCAAATAAATTTTGGAATAATTTGTTAATCATAAAATTTGAGTTTAAATCTAGAAGTCCAGATATTATTTGGGGACAAATTAAAAGAGCAACATCAACTTTATCTACACAATTAGAATTAGAAGGATTTACTGTACTTAGAAGTAAATCTCATACAGATCAACAAAAAGAAGCATACCTTTTGTTCTTTTTAGAATCTACAAAAATAAATGAGACATATCAAAAGAAAGGACCAGAATTTTTTAGAGAAGACAGTACCCATAGTTTTATTTTGAAAAATCTTAAAAATGCTGAATTGGTATGGATTGGAAATGATAGAAAAATTATTTCATTAGAAAAAAGAAAATATGTTGATGCAGTTAGTTTTATGAAAGAATTTTTGGAAAAAAGTCTTCAAGTAGGCATACCAAAAGGCCTTCAGGGTGATTTTAAACGAGGTTTCAAGGTGTTTGTAGGAAACAAAAATCTAAGTAAATCAATTAAAGAGGAAGCAGCTGAGTTGATTTCAGTAGATGGCACACTCCTTCATTTCAATTAAAAAATTTTCAGAAGAACCATACTCAAAAATTTTAGGGTATCCAAATGCAACTAATCATCAAATTAAATCAAGAATTAATGAATTAGAAAAATTAAAAATAAAATCAATTTGTTTAACAGGTCCTACTACAATTGGAAATCTGGCAATTTTAGGAAAAGGATACGTTGGTGTTGTAGTACTTGTAAAAAGAGGAAACAAAGAAGTTGCACTAAAAATTAGAAGAATTGACTCTCAAAGAAAAAATATGAAAAATGAATCAATATTGTTAAAATTAGTAAATTCAGTTAAAGTTGGTCCAAAATTAATTGATGTAAGTAAAAATTTTTTGGTTATGGAATATCTTGAAGGAGAAAAATTTAGGAATTGGATTAAAATGTTAAAAGGAACTGGTAGTGTAAAACAATTAAAATCTACAATAAAAAATGTTTTAGAAGATTGTTATAGATTAGATCAAATTGGATTTGATCATGGGGAATTAAGTAATATTTCTAAACATGTTATTGTAGGTAAAACAAAAGTATCTCTAATTGATTTTGAAAGCTCCAGTACAAAAAGAAGGCCTTCAAATGTTACATCGATTACTCAAGCTTTTTTTATTGGATCAGATATTGCAAAACAAACTCAGAAAATTTATAAAAATTCATCGAAAGAAAAAATTATTCATGCATTAAAATTATACAAACAAGAAAAAACACGAGAAAATTTTGAAAAATTACTTAAAATTTTAAAATTATAATGGGATCAGCAGGATTTGAACCTGCGACCACTAGTCCCCCAGACTAGTATCATACCAAGCTAGACTACGATCCCTAGTCTCACAGGCACAAAATGAAATTATTAAATCGTCCTATTAACAAATAGAAATAATGAAAATATGTAATATTTGTCATAAAATTTCAGCCACTGATAAAGATCATACAGATTGTATTCAAAAAAGAAGTATAGAGATGGAAGATGGGAATTTCAAAAACAATATTACTGAAAAATTAAGTCTATCAAAAAATAATCAAGATCTAGGTATTGAAGTAAAAGCAATATTAGAACATCTAAGTAGAGATAAAAATCAAAAAGATGAATTATAACCATTTTGATAATCTTTCTTTTTCAAAATCTAATTTTTTAGAGAGATTATCTGAAGTAGATTCTGTTAGATGAGTAGAAGGTTTTGGATCTGTAAACATGTCTACTTCTATAATTGAAGCTGTATCTTTACCAGACTCTAAGAAACATCCACCTTTACCATCAAATAAAACAGATGTTTCTTTTGATTCAAGTTTTGAAATGATATTTTTTGCAACTATAATTCCTTCTCCTTCTGCAAAAATTCCTGCTTTAGGTACTGCCATTGAATCAATAACAACTAAACTTGTAACATCACCAACTGCAAAAATATTTTGATATGGTGTTTTACAATCTCTATCTATTGGAATAAATCCGGGTTCTTTTGCTAAATTTGAATCATAAATAACTTTAGGGGCAATATGTGGTGGGATTGCTAAAAGAATATCAAAATCAGCTTCATCATTTTCAAAAATTAATTTTTTAGATTCTACACATTTAATTTTTTTAGAATGGTGAAAAATAATTTTTTCTGAATTTACTAAATCAAGAATTTGTTTGCTAACTTCAGGACCTGCTGCAGGTAGTGTTATTGGAGCAGGACTGTAAAAATCAATTTGTATAGAATCTCGTATTCCTCTCTTTCTAAGCATAGAATCAATTAGTAAACTAGCTTCAAAAGGTGCTGGAGGACATTTGTAAGGCATACCCGTTATAACAATAGCAATTTTTCCATTTTTTATTTTATTTAATTTTTGATGAATTTGATCAAGTTGATTATGATCATACAAATTAAATCCATTTTCTACTAAACCTGGAATTTTTTCCGGTACTAATACAGCACCCATAGAAATGATAAGAAAATCAAATGAAATATTTTCAGATTTTGTTTTTATAAAATTATTTTCTGGATTAATTTCAATAATTTCATCTTTGACAAAATTAATTTGTTTTTTTGGTAGTTCATTTAATGAACCAATAGAATTCTCAAAGGTTCGTGTTCCATTCATGATCCATAATTTTGCAAATCCAACCATGAACCAGTCTTTTTTATCTATAATTGTAATTTTGACTTTAGATGAATCTAACGAATTTCTAATTTCATTAGCTGCAGAAAGACCACCAAATCCACCTCCCAAAATTACAACATGAGGAATGTTTGACAATCTATTTTTCTTGTGTTGTAGGTCTAATCAAAATTTCATTTACATTAACATGTGATGGAGAATTTACTGCATACAATATTGCATTAGCAATATCTTGTGCTTGTAATGCTTCCATTTTTTTTGTATTTTCCAAAAATCCCTGTAACGACTCATCAGTAATTGTGTTGTTAAGTTCTGTATCAACTACACCAGGTTCAATACTAGTTACTCGAATATTTGAGCGAACACTAAATTCTTGTCTTAATCCTTCTGTAAATGCAGCTACAGCAAATTTTGTTGCACAATAAACACTACCTGATGGAAATACAACTCTACCAGCAACTGATGAAAGATTAACTATGTGGCCAGATTTTTTTCCTTTCATATGAGAAATGACTGCACCTGTACAATACAATACTCCTTTAATGTTAACATCTATCATTCTATCCCATTCATCAACTTTGAGATTTTTGAAAAAGCTTAATGGCATTAATCCAGCATTATTTACAAGAATATCTATTGAAGCCCATTTATCTAAAACTGCTTTAGCAAAATTATCACATTCTTCTCTTTTCGTTACATCTAGTTTTTGAAAATAAACTTCTCCTCCGTTAGCAATAATTTTTTTTGATAATTCTTCTAATCTATCTACTCTTCTAGCACCAATTGCAACTTTAACACCAGCTTTAGCTAGTGTTAAAGCAGTAGCTTCTCCAATTCCACTACTTGCTCCAGTAATAATTGCAACTTTATTAGTAATCATAAGATATTATCAAAATTTTTGATTAACAATACTAAAAATGTTTAGAAAATAATAGGGTTATTTTAAAAAAATGATCTAATAACTTTTTTAAAAGAAAAAGTCTATCATAAATTGTGCTGTCTGAAGATTGTGCGTATTGTGGAAATTTAACAGATATGCCATTTCATTGTAGTTATTGCAAAGATCCATTTTGTTCTGAACATAGACTTCCAGAAGATCATAGATGTGTTAAATTACGCCAAATTAGATCAGAAAAATTTGGAGAGAGAAAAGTGATTCGTGATGGCGGTAAAGGTAAAACAAATATTTTGAAACGAATTTTTGGAAAATTTTAAAAATTAATAGGGACTTTTTTCTGGAGAAATTTTTGCACGTCTTCCTTGATAAATTAATGCAATTGCTAATGCAAACATTACCATTGCAGTTAATGGAAAATTTTGTGGTGCAGGTAAAACAAACCAATAGTAAATACCAAAAGCTATAGATACAATTGCTTGAGTCCAAAGTTTAAGCCATTTTGGAGCTTTGATTAATCTACTAATGAATTCAACAATAAAAATTCCAATTACGGGATAAATTGTATAAAATAGAAAATCAATTACATCTACTCCAGTATGAGACATAATTTGTAAGAATAATAGCTATAATTTCTACCTAATCTTCCCATCTAACTTTAATTGCAATTTTTTTAGCAATTAAAGCCTGAGCATTTTCATATGGAATTGTAGCAATATCTTCAGCATTAAATGGACCATATTTTTCAAGATCTGCACCTACAATTTCGTCTACTTCACTAAGAAATCTAATTACAACTTTCTTAATTTTGTGATTTTCAGCTAATGATTCAAGGAATTTTGATTTTCCATTAATTGTTGCAGAAAGAATCATTTCTGTTCTTTCATTTTGTTCTTCTTGTGAATCTAAAATAAATTTTTCTTCATCAAGAAGATAACTAATTTCAAAATTATCAGAATTAGAAATTTTTTCTAATCTGATGTGTATCAATAATGATGTTAATTCAATTGCCATTTCTATCATAGTATCTTTAATTTTATTTTCTACCCCATCAAATTCTTGTTTTCTTAAATTTCCAATGAAATCAGATAAAATTCTATAAAAATTTGGTTTGATTTCCAATAAAGAATCATTTTCAGTTTCTCGTAAAACGGTATGATGTAATGAATTGATATCAATATGATTTGATTCGGACATATTCTACCTAATCCTTAAATGCTGGTTGTATTTGTGTTTGATTGAAGTATAAATTGCCCTATAAAGTCAGTCATGGAAAAGCAGTTCAAGTGTCGTATTCACCTGATGAAGTTTTTGCAAGAATTCAACATGAAGGAATTCAATTTATTGATCTACAATTTACTGGTCTTACAGGTCATTTTCATCATACAACTATTTCAGCAAATACTTTTACACCTGAACAAATGAGAGATGGATTACCAAAATTAGATGGTTCATCAATTGTAGGTTTTACAACTATCGATGATTCAGATTTATTATTAAAACCAGATCCAAGTACATTTGCAATTATTCCATGGATGACTGAAAATAAAACAGCCAGACTACTTTGTGATGTTTATTGGGGTGAAGGTAGAGGAAGATTATCTCGAGATCCTAGAGGTATTTCTCAAAAAGCTGAAGAATATATCAAAACTCAAGGATTTGATTTTAGTACGTGGGGTCCAGAAGTAGAATTTTTTGTTTTTGATAAAGTTCATTGGGATGTTTTAACCCCATACAAAGGACAATCATATTCAATTGAATCAAAAGAAGCACCATGGAGTAATGATGGAGATGGATATCCAATGGGATTGCAAGAAGGGTATTATCCTACAACACCATCAGATACTCTTACACCTTACAGAAATGAATGTGTAAATATTCTTAGTAAAAATTTTGGAATTTTATGTGATAATCATCACCATGAAGTTGCAACTGCAGGGCAATGTGAGATTGATATCATGTATGATCATATGACAAATTCTGCAGATGCTGCACAATCCTACAAATATGTAATCAAAAATGTTGCTCAGAAATATGGAAAAGTTGCAACATGTATGCCAAAACCAATTGCAATGGATGCAGGTTCTGGAATGCACGTTAATGTTAGTTTATGGAAAGGTAAAGAAAATGCGTTTTTTGATCCTGATGATGAGATTGAATTAAGTCAAATTGGAAGATATTTCTGTGGTGGAATTATTAATCACGCAAAAGCATTATCTGCAATTTGCAATCCAACTACTAACTCATATCATAGATTAGTACCAGGATATGAAGCTCCTGCATATATTGCATGGAGTGCAGGAAATCGTTCAGCTATTGTGAGAGTTCCAAAACATTTGAAAGGAAAGGAATATGCTAAATTAAAGAGACTAGAATTTAGGGCACCTGATCCTTCATCAAATCCATATCTAGTATTTGCAGCAGTGACAGCAGCAGGAATGGATGGAATAAAAAAGAAAATGGATCCTGGTGACCAAGTACGTGATGATATTTTCAAAATGACAAAATCAGATAGAGCTAAACGAGGAATTGGAACACTTCCAAGAAATCTTAGTGAAGCACTGGATGAATTAGAAAGTGATAGAAAATTCTTGAGCCCAATTTTTACTAATGATGTAATTGATAAAATTATTGAATTAGAAAGAAGAGATCAAAGAGAAATTGCAATCAGACCTCATCCTCATGAATTTTATCTATACTTTGATGTTTAGACTCTTCCAGTAAGTTGAAAAATAAAATATAGTGAAATTCCAATTAATGCAAAACCAGATCCAAAAAATATTTCTCTTTTTGTTTCAGATGTTGTGGCTTTGTATAATAAAATACCACCAAAAAGACCTACAAATAAAACTAAAACTCCACCAAATACAATATGAAGACTAAGACCCTGAATTAATGGATAAAAAATGCCAGAAAGTAACGTAAAAAATATAATTAGATAAACATACTTGAAGCCTAAAAGTGCTTTAGATGAAATATTACTCAATGTGATTCGTAAAAGGAGTTATCAAATAAACTTTTGAAGGAAGAAATTTTTGAAAGAATCTTACATCATTCCGCCCATATCAGGCATTCCACCCATTCCAGGTGGCATTCCAGGCATTCCACCACCACCCATTCCAGGTGGCATTCCAGGTGGCATTCCTCCTTCTCCTCCACCGCCACCAGAACTTTGAGTAGCGATTACATCATCAATTCGAAGAATCATACATGCAGCTTCTGCTGCTGCTGAAACAATTTGGAGTTTAACTGCTAATGGTTCAATAATATCACTTGATTTCATATTTCCAATTTTCCCTTTCATAACATCAATTCCAGTCCATTTCTCTCCTTTTTGTTGTTTAGAACGAAGTACTGTAAGAGTATCAATTGGATCCATTCCAGCATTTTCAGAAAGTGTTAATGGAATTGATTCTAAAGCATCAGCAAATTTCTCTGCAGCTAATTGTTCTCGTCCTTCTAGTGATTTTGCCCAACCTCTAAGTTTTGTTGAAGCAAATGTTTCAGGGGCACCACCACCTGCAACAATTTGTGGTTTTAAAATTACATCTTTTACTACCATTAAAGCATCATGAACAGAACGTTCAACTTCATCAACGACTCTTTGAGAACCACCACGTAAAAGTAAAGTTACAGATTTTGGATGTTTACATTCTTCAATGAATACCCATTTGTCTTCTTCAATTTTTCTTTCTTCAACAATTCCTGCACTGCCTAAATCTTTTTCAAATAAATCATCAAGATTTGTAACTATTCTAGCACCTGTTGCTTTTGCAAGTTTAGTGAGATCACTTTCTTTAATTCTTCTAACTGCAATAATTCCTGCTTTAGCTAGATAATGTTGTGCCATATCATCAAGTCCTTTTTGACACAATACTACATTTGCACCAGAACCAATAACTTTGTCAACCATTGTCTTTAACATTCTATTTTCTTCGTCAAGAAATGATTTCATTTGTTGAGGATTTGAAATGTTAATTTTTGCATCAGTTTCTGTTTTACTAATTTCTAATGCAGTGTTAATTAATGCGATTTTAGCTTCAGTAATTTTTCTAGGCATACCTCCATGAACAATTTCTTTGTCAAGAACAATGCCTTCAATAATAATAGAGTCTTTGATGGATCCTCCTGCTTTCTTTTCTACTTTAATATCATCAATATCAACTTCATAATTTTCACCTTCTTTTTCAGTAACAGCAACTACAGATTTTACAATAATATTTGCAAGTAAATCAGAATCTTTTCTAACTAATTTAGTTTGCATAGAAGTTTTTGCAATTTTTGTTAACATATTTTTGTCAACTGGAGAAATTGAATCTGCAATACTTTCAAGATATTCTTTTGATTTTCTTGCTGCTTTTTTATATCCATCAACAATAATTGTTGGATGAACATTTTGATCAATTAATGATTCAGCATGTTCAAGCAATGCACCAGCTAAAACAACAGCTGAAGTTGTTCCATCACCTACTTCATTATCAGTAGTTTTAGAAATCTCAACTAGCATTTTTGCTGCTGGATGTTGAACATCAATTTCTTTAAGAATAGTAGCACCATCATTTGTAATTGTAACGTCACCTAAGGAATCAACTAGCATTTTATCCATTCCACGTGGACCTAAACTAGTATGAACAATTTCAGCAACTATTTTGGCAGCTGCAATATTGTTTTTTTGAGCATCTCTACCTTTAGTTTCTGTACCACCTTCTTTTAGTAGTACAACTGGCATATTTCCTTTTGAAGTTGCTTGCATGCCCATAAAGGGCAAAACTCTAGATTCCCCTTTTATACCTTCCAGATCAAGATTTTGAAATTTAATTTGATATCGGTGTTTTTAAATTGGGAAAATCAAATTAAAAAATATGGTGAAATCACAAAATAAAGAGTCTTACAATAAAATTTTTACAAAATTAAAAGAGCATCACAAATGGTTTGAAAAATCTATTCCATTAATTGCAAGTGAAAATATTCCTAGTCCTGCAGTTAGAGAAGCAATAATTTCTGATTTTGGCAATAGATATGCAGAAGGTTGGCCTGGAGAAAGAGTCTATGCAGGATGTATCTACATTGATGAGGTAGAGTTTGAATGTATGAAATTAGCTAAAAAATTATACAAAGCCAAATTTGCTGATGTTAGACCAATTTCTGGTGTAATTGCAAATTTAGCAGTATATTCAGCCTATTCAAATCCAGGAGATGTAATGATTGCCCCATCTATTCCTGCTGGAGGTCATATTTCACATGGTAAAAAAGAACATTCAGGAACTGCAGGATTAGTCCATGGATTAGAAATTGAATTTTATCCATTTAATGCTGAAGAAATGACAATTGATGTTGATAAAACAAAAGAAAAAATTAAAGAATTAGAAAAGATTAATCGTCTTCCTAAAATGGCAATGTTTGGTGGTTCATTATTCTTATTCCCACATCCAGTTAAGGAATTATCTGATTTTCTTAAAACTTATGATATTCATATTAACTATGATGCAGCTCATGTTGCAGGATTAATTGCAGGTGGTAAATTCCAAGATCCATTACGTGAAGGTGCAGACACAATGACGATGAGTACTCATAAAACATTGTTTGGTCCTCAAGGAGGATTAGTTTTAGGTTCTAAAGAACATGAAGAACCAATTAAAAAAGCAACATTTCCAGGTCTTACAAGTAGTCATCATATTAACAATATGGCAGGAAAAGCAGTAGCATTTGCAGAAGCACTAGAGTTTGGAAAAGATTATGCTGCTCAAGTAATTAAAAATGCCAAAATATTTGCAGAGTCTCTTAGTGAATCTGGATTCAAAGTATTAGGTGAAAGCAGAGGATTTACACAATCACATCAAATTGCAGTAAATGTTTTAGATTATTCTGATGGCGGTAAAGTAGAAGCTGAACTAGAAAAAGCCAACATAATTGTAAACAGGCAACTCATTCCTGGAGATATTAAAGCTGGGAGAAATTATTTCCATCCAGGTGGGATTAGATTAGGTGTATCTGAAATTACAAGATTAGGAATGAAAGAAAATGAAATGAAAGAGATTGCAACATTCATGAAACAGATAATTATTGAGAAAAAGGATCCAAAGAAAATTCTTCCAAAAGTCAAATCTTGGAGAAAAGATTATCAAAAAGTCAAATATTGTTTTGACAATAAACTTGGTGCTTACGAATACGTCAAATTAAGATAATTTTACGCATAATCTGTAAGAAGTGATTGATCACCCTGACTTTTACCAAAAACCAGTTCTATTTCATCAGATAAAGCATGAATTCTTCCACGTTGATATTCACCAACATCATATTTGTCAACTAATCTTTTTGCAAGTTTGAGATATTTTTCAACTGAACCCCTTGTAATTGTAGCAATTAGTTTATGACTACACGTACATGTTTGAATAAGAGGCATTCGACGATATGATTTTCCACATGCAGTACATCTAAAACTTTGTCTTGCATATGCTCTAAGATTTCCCATAATATCTGGAACAAGATGTGTTGAAATTACATTTGAAACAAGTTCAGATGGATTAACCACATTAATTAATTCAGCATTTCTAACTTGCATATCAAATTTATCAAGCATTGAACCTAATGTTGAATATGCACTTCGAGATTTTGAAGTAGTTAGTGATGAAGTTGAGTGAGTAAAATGATAATCATAAAATTGTCTTTTAGTTTCTAATCTTGATTTAATAATTTCAACTGAAGTAACATCTGATGCTTTACTTTGTTGAATTGTAGATTCAAAAAATTCCAGAGGAAGTATTTTTGTTACTTCAAGATTATGTGCTTGTGGTTGAGATTCATGAGGTAAAACAAGTGGTTGAACAAGTAATGGTGCATCCATTAATCCTCCTATTCTATCAGAAAGAAATTGTCTTGAAAAATTAAGTAAACTATCCATTAAAAGCATAATAGAATCAGCATCACCATCAGCATCTCTTCTTTTAGCTGAATGCCAGTTTGGTGTTGCAAAACAAACATGAGTTTCTGTGTATCCAATTATTCGTCCCACAATTCCAACAGAAGTATGAGGTGCTAAACCAATTATCAAATGGCCAATTAATTCTTCAGTATTATTTACATTATAAAATGAAGATTTTCCATAAAATTTTACTAAAAGTGTATCAATGTATTTACAAGTAGAAACCAAATATCTCCCACTTTCATTAGGAATAACAACATCTTGCATTCTAAGTTCAATTATTTGATCTGCACTTTCAAGGGGTTTTCCATCAATGTCATGAGAATATCCTAATTTCTTTAGTTTTTCAATAGATGTTCCAATCCATGAGGGTTTGAATTGAGTTAAAGGAGAATTTGTTGCATCAAATCTAACAGTCCCATCTTTGAAGGTAGTTAAACCTAGATTTTGACGTACAAGTCCCTTTTCAAGAGGTTCTGCAATTTTATCTTGATTTATTAATTCTTTAAGACCTTTGAAAGGCTCTTTTGCACGAAGTCCCATTTTTTCTTGAGCTAAAAGTAATCTTGATTTTAATGGAAATTTTTTATGAGAATGTGCCGGAGCTTTACGCTTACATTTATCACAATATGGTTCTGTTAACGTATCTCTACAATTACTACATCTGAAAGTAACTGTTGTTTTTGTACCACATTTAGAGCATTTAATTCCAATAGATGGTTCATCACATTGTTGACAATGTCTATTGTAAATATTTGCAAAGAAGTGTTCATTTCTTGATGCTTTAAGAAGATCTCTAGTTGGTCCACCTTTATCAGAAATTGGAAATAATACATGAGTAGGAGGTTTCATTTGTCGTGCAGCTGCTTTTTCAGGTCTTCCTATTCTAACTCCTATAGAGGTAGAAAATTTATTATTAATTTTAATTTTTGATGATTTTGATAAAATTTCAGGTATTGATAAATCACTAATTGTTGGTTTTGTTACAAATAATAAATTAAAGAATATTTTTGCTTCATTATTTTCTAAAATTATAGATTGATTTTCAACTTTATGAGGCGTTCCCAATTTCTCAAGGATTTTTTTAATTTTAATTGAATATTCAATAAAATTTTCATTGTAATTTTTTGGTTCTAAAAGTTGAATTAATTCTTCTGATGAAATTTTGTCCCAAAAGTAAAGATAATGTGGATGTAATGAAAAATTAAAATCAAGTGAAATTTTTAGTGCTTCATTAATTGTAGGAATTTTGATTAAAAATTGTTTTAGGTATTGATTGTCAGGCTCAAATTTTAGAATTATTTGTTTTAATTCTTCTATCCAAATTTCCTCTACATATCCTGAAGGTATCAGTTGAGCATTATTTTCAAGAAAATCCCCAAATGTAATTAAAATATCTCCTAAATGTAAAATTTTTTCAATTTCATTTTTAATTTCTATTCCATGTTTAACATCTCTAATTTTTACAACATTTCCATTAAAAAGACGCACAGTAGGAGTTTCAATAGAATCAACAAATGCCACAGTTGCCCCTTTTCCAGGAATATCAATTTTGACTTGTGTACCAACTGCTATAGTATGATCTAAAATTTCAGCAACAACTGGATGAAATCCTACTGCTGCAAATCCAGTATTACATGCTCTTCCATATCTAAGCCTAAATCCACCTAATTTGTTAGGCATAGATAATACAGATCTACCTGTAATTACCTCACGCATTCTTTTTGCTGCAGCATCTTCTTGATTATCACCTGTTTGAACCGCACCTTTAAGATCACCAAGCCATTCCCAACCATCTAAATTGTACATTTCTATTCTTTTCAATAATTTTTTTGATCTTCCTATCAAACCATCATTAAGAACACGTAAAGCTCCTCCTCTAACTCGATTAGTTTGAATTCGAACCATTCCTTTATGATTTACAACTTCATATGGATCAGTATCTACACCAGCTAATTCAACAGGAAGATTAGAAATAACATGCTCAATATCTTCATCCAATATATGAAATTGAAAACTGCTAGCCTCCCTTTCATAAATTCGTAATTCTTCAACAAATCTACCTGTTTCATCATCAAAAGAATTTGCTTGAAATTTTGATAAACCTGCTATTTTTCTAACATGATCTGCAATTAACAAAGTTACTGCAGATTCTGTTCCACCTGCTGAACGCATGGGACCTGCAATTGAAACTGAAAGATAATCAGTTCCATCTTTGTTTTTCTTTATTTTTACTTCACTAATTCCTTGTAAAGGTGCTATAGTAACACCTTCAGTAATTATTGCCAATCCTACACGAACTGCAAGATCTAATTTTTCCTCTAAAGAAGCATCTGGAAGAGAGTATTTTCCTAAAGCAATTTCTTTAGCTAAAATTAATGCGGAAAGTTCTTTTCCATTAATTTTTAAAATTTCTCTTAATGGATCAGCAATATCAATTTCGTGCATTTTTGCTACCCTATCTGCCAAATCAAATGCAATTTTAGGCTCAATTATGCCTGAAGAATCAACTAAAGTAGATTTTGCTAATGCTGCATGTTCAAATATGGTATATGTTTCAGTTGAAAGACTAGAATAGTAATTTAGATAATAATCTGGCATTTTAATATCACGAATACGAGAAATTGCGTCATTTTCAGACATAATAGAACAGTATTACTTGCTTCTTTGAATTGCTTTTGCTATTTCTTCTAGTTTTGTAAGACTGCCACCTTTTTCAAGGAAAGTTCCAATTACTAGTGCATCTGCTCCTGCTTTAACCAAACTTTCAGCAGTTTTAACATCTTTTATTCCACCTCCAACTATCAAAAATCCATTAAATGCATGTCTGACAGTTTTAACCATTTCAGGAGTTACATTGGTTTTTGCACCAGAACCTGCTTCTAAATATACAAATCGCATGCCAAGAAATTGTGCTGCTAATGAATATGCAGCAGCAATTTTAGGTTTTTCAAATGGAATTCCTCTTGCAGAACCAACAAACCAAGCAGATGTACCATCACCTATTACCAAATAAGCAGTTGGTAATGGTTCTAAACCAAATTTAGCAACACTTGGTGCTGCTAATGCTTGTGCTTGTGTAATAAAATAAGGATTTTCAGAATTCATTAAAGAGCTGAATAAAATAGCATCAGCATCAGGTACAACACCTGTAACATTTCCAGGAAATAGAATTATTGGGATTTTAATATTTTTTTTGATACCTTTTACAACTTGTGACATTTCAATTTGATCATTTGCAGATGAACCTCCAACTAAGATAGCAGATGCACCAATTTTTTCAACATCTTGAGCAAGTTTACTTGAAGCCTCTAAATTTGAAACTTCAGAATCAATTAAAACAAACAGTAATGCATTCTTCTTTTCTAATTCTGATTTTAAGAATGATTCAACTTTAATTTTTTCCATAATTGAGGTTTGCATACGACACTTTAAAGTTTAATTGGAATGTCGGTATACAGTTTTGTATAGCTATGACAGAGTCTAAAGAAACTAATTTTAACAATATTATTAGTAAAATTATCAAAAAATCACTGTTTACAGAGCGACAAATTGAAATAATTTTAAATCAAAAGGATCTTCTAGAATCAAGTTTTAGTATATCTAAAGGAGCGTATTATAGGCAAGTAGGTCAATCCAGAGAGAAATTAGTTGCATTATTCTATTCAATCATACTTTTACGTGGTTTAGGCATACTTTTACCTGATGATATTGATGTGATATCTAAACTTTCTGAACAGATTAGTGTGATTAATGAGAGTGATATATTTCCTGAAAGAGAAGATGAAGTGATTAGTGTGATAGATAAGCTAATCAGACAGGCATCAAATATGTAATTGATGTGATTAAGGAGATTGTGATTATTAACTATTAATTGTGATTACAATTGTGAGATTGTGATTATTAGTGTGAGATTGTTAATCTAAAGTGTGAAATAATATTGGTCAATCACAATAAATCACAATATAAGCATAAAAATGGTGATGTTAGTAGAAATTCCTGATCCTGAAGTGATTTTAGGCGTAATTTTAGCATTTATGTTAGGTTTGGGTGGTTTGTATCTATTCTTCAAAGTACGTCCATTCATAAAATCTAATAGTGATATTGCTGATCCTACTCAAACAGAGCGTTTAGAATATTATGAAAAACAATTAATTGATATGAAAATACGCCTAGATGCATTAGAAATTCAAGGAATTGGTGAAGAGTCTATTGACCCTAACCTGGAATTGAAACAATTCATGCAAAAATTAGTAGAAAATAGTGAAGAGTCTACAAAAGAAGTTGAAGTGATTAAGGAGCCTAAAATTATCGTTGAAAAACTTGTTTCTATGCCTAAAATTCCAAATATTGAGCATGTGAGCCCAATTAATTATGTGTTACATCTAATCACAAATAAATCCATGACATCACGTGATATACAAATCACAACAAAACGTAGTAGAGAGCATACTTCTAGATTAATGAAAAAATTATTTGAAAGTGGTTTAGTTCAAAGAAATACAGAAACAAAACCATATACATATTCAATTACTGAAAAAGGTAAATCTAAAGTTGAAGATGTTATTTCTAATTCAACTGTTGTATAGATATTATAGAAAATATTTTGAGTTAAATCAGTAAATTTTAGACTAAAATCATCTTAAATTATAATAATAATATGTCAGTACAAGAAAATGAAGTATTAGTGAAAATAACATCTGCAGGTACTATCTCCATTCCAAAACAATTTCGAAAATTTATGGATGTATAAAAAGGAGAATATGTAAAAATGATTCTTGGAAAGGATAGATTGATAGTTAGAAAAGTAACTATTGTTTAATTAATTATTGTTGTTTTTGAGCTATCTTAATGGATTGATAGGTCCATTCTCGGCCAGTTCTTACTCTGTCCACCCTACCTTTTGTTGCAAATCGTGATAAATATGTGGATATTATACTAAGTTTTACAGGCTCATTAAGTTCATCTTCATATTTTTCAAGAATATTTGTTGAAGTAAACTTACCCGTTGGGAAGAATTTATCCACAATATGCCAAATTTTTGACCCAGTTGAATCCATTTTTACAGATGATTCTGGTTCTTCTTCAATATTCATCAAATCCATCATTTCAAATATTTTAAGAATTTTTTCTCGGGTTACATTACCTTCTACTTTAATATCATATCGTGCACCATCTGCATCCTCTACATCTATTCGTATACGTTTTTTTGTCATCTTTGAGATCTAACAGATCTAATGTTAACGGTTGAACTGATCCGATCAGTTTTGTTAACATTGTAGTTTGTTAAGATTGACTGCCTAGTTCACGCCTAGCCAATTTTTTGTTATTAACATCTAAGTTCTAAATTAAACCCTTAGTAATGAAATAATCATGCCTGGAGTGGAAATAAAGGGGTAATTTTGAGATATTCACATTGTTAACATCATTTTTGATGCCTGGAAAGGAAATAAAGGGGTCAAAATTAAGTTTTTTTTGATTATCTTCACATAATTTTAACAATATGTTAACAACTCTCATTTCAAATAAGAACTCACACACCAATATTTCCACTCTCTTTTTTTAAATTTATTTTTTTAGAAAATCTAAATCTAACTAAAAATAACTAATCATAAACTAAACTAGAATTACTATTGTATTCTATACTCTCTTAATTGAAAGATGAGTAAGATGAAGCAGTTAGGAAATGAAGGTGTCTGAGTATGTCTGACCCTATTGATAGAATGTTAGATGCAGCAGAAACTGGAAAATCAATTATTAAAAATCGAGAAATTCTTCATTTTACTTACATTCCAAATATTATATTTCATAGAGATTCAGAACAAGAACAAGTCACCCAATCATTATTACCAATTTTAAAACAATCAAGACCATCTAATTTACTAGTATATGGAAAACCTGGAACAGGTAAAACATTAGTTGTAAAGAAAGTATTATCTAAAATTCAAGAAAGGGTAGAAAAGTCAAATTTTCCAATTAAATTATTATATTCAAATTCTAAAAATGAGACAACATTATATGGATTATTGGTCAGTTTAGGCAGGCAATTAGGCCTAAATGAGAAAGAATTACCTACAACTGGACTTGCTATTAGCGAAGTCTTCAAAAGACTACTAAATAGAATTAGAGAAGAAAAACTCAATGCCATTTTTGTAATTGATGAAATTGATTACCTTGCTCAATTAGTAGTAAAAACTGGTAAAGATATTTTATATCAATTAACAAGAGCAAACGAGCAATTAGAAGTTGGGTCTCTAACTATGGTGGGAATTTCAAATGACTTAACATTCAAGGAAAAACTTGATCCTAGAGTAATTAGTAGTCTAGGTGAAGAAGAAATTGTATTTACAAATTATAATGTTGAACAAATCAAAAAGATTCTAAAAGAAAGAATCAATGAATCTTTTATTGAAAATGCTGTAGAAGAACCTGCATTAAATCTCTGTGCTGCACTTGCTGGAGGAGAACATGGAGATGCTAGAAGAGCCATAGATTTACTTCGAGTTGCAGGAGAACTTGCTGAAAGACAACAATCTGATAAAGTTACAATTGAACATGTTAGGGAAGCCTCTCTAAAAATTGAAGAAAATAAGGAAGAAGCCTCTCTAAAATCATACCCATTACATGAAAAACTAGTACTTTTAGCCATAATGAAGACTAATGGATCCTCTACTGGAGAGATTTACTCTTCTTACAAAAATCTCTGTAAGGTGGTTGGAAAAGATGGATTAACTCAAAGACGAGTTACACAAATGTTAAGTGAAATTGAATTATCTGGAATTATTTCTGGAAGATTAATTCATCAAGGAATTCATGGAAGAACAAAAAAATACAAACTAACAGTTTCATCAGAAATGATCAAAAAATCTTTCAAAGATGAATTAACTTTGCAAGACATTATTTGAGTTTGAACTATAATTTTCGTGAAATACTTGGAATGTTTTTAAATTTACAATAATAGCAAGACCTGGATTTGGAACCATTCCAACACTTGCTTGAAAAGGTGTTTGTTTTTGCCAAGATCCTGAATTAACTAATAAAATTCCCTTGTACATATCTAATTGAGCCTTATGTACATGTCCTACATGAAAAATATCAGGAATATCTTCAATTACTAAAAGATCTTCTACTTCTGGTGCTATTGGTGTTGCACTACCATAAATTGGACTTAGATGTCTAGCTCTAAGAAGATTTTTCATAACGTCTGTAGGTCTATCATAACTTAAACCTGGAGTAGTTTTTACAATATCATCTATACTTTGACCATGAAACATCAATACCTTAACCCCATTTAGTGAAACTAGGGCTGGATTTCCTACCATTTCAATATTTTCTCTATTCCACAAATCTGAATTATATTTTTGTGGGATAGCAGGTTGAGGTAAAGCTCTTCTTCCTGGGTCATGGTTTCCAGGCATAATGATAATTTTCACATTTTTTGGAATTTTATCAAGTAAATTTACTGCTTTTTGTAATTGTTCCTCAATTGTTTGACAAATCAATTCTTTGTTCTGATTTGGGTATATTCCAACACCATCAACTATATCTCCACCGATTAATACAAAACGAATTTTTCTAGCAACTGGATCAGGACTAGACAACCAAGTTACAAATTCAGTTAACTCTTTTTCCATGAAATATTTACTTCCAATATGCAAATCCGACAAAAATACAGCATATACCTCACTTTCTGATTTATTGATTTTTTGATCTGGAATATCAGGAAAAATCAAATCTTTAATCATTAACCCAGAATTTTTTGCTGAAGCAACACGTGCCATCACAAATTGATCAATTAAGAGGGTACCTGCAGTTTTTTGTAACTCATCATCAAAAATTATACCTTCAAATGAACCTGATGGATCTTCTAATACTAATTTTGTAATATTTCTCTCTGCATTTCTCATAGTCACTAATCCACACACATACACATCATTTTCTAATTTTGTTGTTTTAACAACTGATATGGATTTGATTAACTTTGATTCAGGTCTATCTGAAATTATTCTTTTAAGTTTGTTAAAACGACTAGAAAATAAGGCATTGTATCCTTTAACCCCCTCTCCTGATGTAATTTTATCAGTTGGATCTGACAATATTTTCATTTCATTTAGAAGATTAGGATCATCTTTAATTCCAAGATAAGTTTCTAAATCATCTTGATTAATTTGGAATAATTTTTGTTTAGTTTTTTCTTTAACAATTTCTTTAATGATTTTCTCTAATTTTTTTACATCAGTAATATCATCTAAAATTTTAAAAGCATCTGGATGAATTTGAAATCCTTTGTTTAACGCATAATTTAATACAAAAGATAATTCTTTTTTCATATCAAAAAATATGATTTGGTTTAATTAAATCTGCGCTACCAACCCTCAAATATTGTTTATTAAATTAAACCAATATGAATAAAATTAGAATTTTCACATTTTTTATATTTTTGGTGATTTTCACAGTTATTTTTCAACTTGGTTCAATGTCTACTGTTAGTGAAGAAGAAGCAAATATGTTCATGGAAGAATTTGAAAAATTAGTTTTAGATATTGATGCATTTGGTATTTTTGTACACAATACAACTATTGCATTACCTATGTTTATTCCTGGATTTGGTGTTGTTTGGGGATTATTTTCTGCATGGTCTACAGGATATGCATTTGCAGCAATTGTAACTTCCATGCCTGAAATAGCTGATATTTCGCCACTTTCTATTTTATTTTTGTCTCCATTTGGATTAATGGAAATTTTTGCATATTCATTAGGAATTTCTAGAAGTTTTATTTTGATTAAAGCAGTAATTACAAAATCAAATCTTTCTCAATTTATCAAACCAACTAGTATTGAAATTGGAATTGTAATAATTCTTCTTTTAGTAGGTGGATATGTCGAATTTTATATGATTGAATTAGTTCAAAATGAAAATATTGAAATGCCTGGGTTTTAGATTAAATAATTAATTTTCCCATTGCCATCTATAATTCATATAAGAATCTAAATTTGCTTGATTAAACACCATTACAGATAAATCAGAAAATTCTTTTCCTTCCAAATCTTTTACAGTTCCTACAAAATTAGTTTCATTTTCTGTTGTAATTGCTTCAAAAACATGAACTTTCATTTTATCTGTTTCAAAACCATTTTCACGAAGATAAATTGCTATTTCTGATTGCATAAAATGTTTGTCTGGTTGTTTTGGCCACGGTCTAGGAACTAAAACAACACTAAAACCATCTATCAATGCTTTTTGTAATTCTAATTTTTTATCTTCAATTGGGGTTGTAACGTGCATTGTAATTACTTTGGATTTATCTAAAGGTACTTTAGCTCTTGATGCAGCAACTTGAATCGAACTTATTCCTGGAATAATTTCAACTTCTCCAAAAATTTCTATTAACCTATCAACTACTTCTGATTCAGAAAAATTGACATCTCCTGTAAATGGAATTACTAATGTTCTATTACCTAATTCAGGAAGAATTTTTTGATAAGATTTTTCTTGGTCATTCATTGTTATTTCGTAGATTTCTTTTCCTTCCATGAATTTTTCTATTGTTTTTAGGGTGTATTTGTAACCAATTACAATATCACAATTTTGAACAATTTCCTTCACAATTTCTGTCACATATTTTGGAGAACCTGGCCCAACACCGACAGCGAAAACTTTTCCCAATTTTATTTAGTAAATTTTTGCCTTTCTTTAATATATTGGACAATTGGTGCCCAATCTACTTTCATGAATTTTGTAGGCTCTTTTATGGGATATTTTACCCAATCTTGAGCTATTGCATACTGAAAATTTTCTTTTTTACCATTTTTTTCATATTCTAGATACAAAGCACTACCCCAAGTCTTTTCTTCAAAACTAATTTTATCAATATCATCAAATTCTAATTCCACATTTTTACTATTTTCTAAATCATTTGTAAGATCTTTTTCACCATAACCATCATGATGAATCATTGTATTTTTTGATTTTAAAAAATTAATTACTTGTCTTTGAGTAATGGCTTTCCACCAATTTATTTTAGATTCTGTTTTATGTACATATGTCAAATGCTTATCAGTCAAAACTAACATTCCTTCTCTTCCACCAATTGAGAAGAATTTTTTAGATTCTCTCCACACTGAAACTAAATGTGCCTGAATCTTTTCATCAGGTTGCATAATGGGATATTCATTTGACTTTGTTAAAAACTAATACAATTGCCTTTTAAGAGAGATATTTTTTTTAAAAATATTGAATAAGATTATTTTTATAATTATTTTTTCTTTGATTGTTATTGTTCCAACTAGTAATGCATTTGCGCAATTTTATGAAGATCCTTTAGTAGTTTTAGATACAACTCAAGGAGAAATTGTAATAGAATTTTTCCGTATAGATGCACCAAATCATTCAGAAAATTTTCTTTTATTATCTCAAACTGGATTTTATGACGGAACACTATTTCATAGAATAATTCCTGGATTTATGATTCAAAGTGGAGATCCTAATACAATTGATGGAGATCCTAATAGTTGGGGACAAGGTGGTCCTGATGAGAAATTAGATGCAGAATTTAATAATATTAAACATAATCGAGGAATTGTTTCAATGGCAAGATCATCTGATCCTAATAGTGCGGGCTCACAATTTTTTATTGTTCACAAGGATTCCACTTTTCTTGATGAAGAATATACTGTTTTTGGAAGGATTGTGACTGAATCAAGTTTTGAAACTCTTGATAAAATTGCTGCAATTCAAACTGGAACTAGTGATAGACCAATAAATCCAGAACAAGTTAAAATCATTAAAGCTACAGTAGTTGAGCGTTCTGAAATTTTAGATATTCTAGAATTATCTGAACCTAAACGTACTGGATCTACAGTTACATCAACACCTGAATTTACAATTTTTGAAAATCAAGAACTTGATGTAAAATTTACTGTACCTGTAGGATGGTTATTACAACAACCACCAAAATCAAATGATGATGCTCCTGATGTTGTAGCAGTGGGCCCAAAAGTTGATGGAATAAATCCTTACATTTCATTAACAATAAAAGATGTAAAAGGAAAAACTATTGATGATCTAATTATTGCAAAAAATAATATTTTAGAACAAGCAGTTTATCAAGATCAATTAGAAATACTTTCTCAACAAAAAATTAAAGAAAATATCTATCAAACTGAAGCAGTTGGTACTTTTGAAGTTGATGATATTTCACTAGAAATTAAATTCATAGAGGCAATGATTCTCACTAATGAAAAATCATATACATTTGCATATAGTAATACTGTAGATAATTTTAATAATGAATTTTCAAAGTTTAATGAATCATTAAATTCATTTGAAATTTTATCACAACAATCTTCTGAATCAAAATCCTCTGAAGAAAAAATAAATGAACAATCTGAAGAAAATGGAGGCGGTTGTCTAATTGCAACTGCAGCTTACGGCTCAGAGCTATCTCCACAAGTTCAACTACTTAGAGAAATTCGTGACAATCAATTACTAAACACAGAAGCTGGTTCTGCATTCATGGGAACGTTCAACGATGTTTACTATTCATTTAGTCCAACAATCGCTGACATGGAAAGAGAAAGTCCAATGTTTAAGGAAATAGTAAAGATTAGTTTGACTCCGATGCTCTCATCATTATCTATAATGGAAAATGCAGAATCTGAATCTGAAGTGATATCACTTGGACTCTCTGTAATTGCACTAAACCTTGGAATGTATCTTGGTATTCCAGCAATTGTAATAATTGGAATTAAATCAAGAAAATAATTATCATTTTACTCAAATTTCAACATTTTCGTTCAAATGCATTTCTAAAATATTCATTTTATCCAATTTTTAGTGTATTTGAAGTAAAAATACGCTAGCGTAAATCATTTTTGTGATATTACTTGAACAAATGAACGATCATTTGAACAAAATGACTCACACTTGAACGATTGGGCATAATACTTGAACGATTTTGATTTTACTTGAACAAAATTGATATTATTTGAATAGATTGTAGTAATGATTAATTATTAAAATTAAGATATTTACCAAACATCATCTACTTCATCAAGTAATTTGTATTCTTTTTCAGCTTCACGTTTCATGAGTTTTAATCGTGAAATATCTCTATCAAAAAATAAATCTATTATCCAATCAAGTAATACACGTATTTTCTTATCAAATGTTGGAATTTTTGAAAGATATACATTTCTCCAAATTAACCAAGCTAAAAATCCTGAGATATTTACTCCCAAAAATGTTGCAATTCCAGATCTTTTTCCAATAATTGCCATTTGTCCTTTAGAATGATAAACAAATTTTTCTTTTTGAGAACTTTGAATTAATGAAATTAAATTTTTTGCAGCAATTTTTGCTTGTGCTTCTGCAATTTGTGCAGTTGGAGGAAATGGCCTTTTTGAAATAGGATCAATAAATAATGCACAATCACCTATGGCAAACACACCTGGAAAATTTGTAACTTCAAGAAAATCATTTACAATTAATTTACCTTTTTCAGTTTTGAACATTGATCTTTTAATTGTATTAACTGGTGTTACTCCTGCAGTCCAAATCAAAGTTTTTGTAATAATTGAATCAATTTCGGATTGATCAATTGAATCTTTTGGAGTTTCATCTAATGATTTTATTGTAACTTCATTCCCATCAAAACTTGTTACTGCTTTTTTTAATTTGATGTCAATTCCTCTTTCTATCAATTTTTCTTTTGCAAAATTTGCTAATTTTTTATTAAATCCAGGCAAAATTTCTCCCATTGCTTCTAATACAATTACTTTAAGATCTTCTTTGTGAATTGTAGGATAATATTTTCGTGCATCTAAAAGTAAATCCATTAATTCTCCTGCAGTTTCAATTCCTGCAAAACCCCCACCAACTACAACAAAATTTAAAAAACTTTTTCTAAGAATAGGATTAGTTTCATTTTCTGCTTGTTCGAGCATATCAATTACTCTATTTCTTAACATTACAGCATCGTTGAGTGTTTTCATAGTGTAAGCATTTTTTTCAACATCAGCCATACCAAAAAAATTAGTTTCACTTCCAAGTGCAACTACTAAAAAATCATAATGTATTGAAATACTTCTTTTATCTCCAGTTCCCCATATTGTAACTAATTTTCCATATGGATCAATATTTTTAATTCTGCCTTCATAGAATTTTGTTTTTTTACAAATTGTTCTAATTGGTAAAACTATGTGCCTAGTTTCAATCATTCCAGAGGCTACTTGTGGTAGCATTGGAGTAAATAATAGAAAATTATCTTCTCCAATCATTACTAATTCAATTTCAGGATCTTTTCCAAATTTGGATTCTAATTGTCTAGCGCATTCTACTGCTGCAAACCCACTCCCTAAAATTACAATTTTTTTCTTATTTTTAACCAATTCTATCTAATCTCAATATTTGATGAATATATGCTATAAGAATAATTTTATAATAACTAATCTTCTCAAGATTTCATAATATCTGAATGTAAAATTTCATAGGCTCTTGATGAATCTCTTTCATTTAGAATTATTGTAATATTATCCTGACTGAAAAATGCATTAACTAATTCTACACCATTAGCATGTAATACTTCTGCAACATATGATACCACATCTGATTGATTTTGTGAATTAGGTATTGAAATTCTAATTTTTGCAAGACCTGTACTAAACATATTTTCTCTTTCTGAAATACTATTGAAAATTTGTCTAATATCTTCCATATCTTCTGTAAGAAATCTAAATGAATCTGAAAGTCTAAAAAATTCATAATTATTAGTTACTTTAGAGAATTTATCTAGAATTGACATTGGATCCATTTGATTTGAATCCTTTATTGAAAATCTAACATCCATTATTCCATCTGTTAAAACTAATCTTGCATTTTTTAAAACTGATTCTTCTTTAATTTCTTCTTTAATTTCAAATGAATCAGAATATCTTTTGATAGCAACTACTATGGTATTGAGATTTATAGAATTTCCCAAAATTTTTTCTATTTCTGGTTGAATTTTTACTGCTAATGCTGTATAATTAATCAAATCCATTTTCATACAATCGTAAATTGAGCGATTTCTTGTGATCATTTCCCTTACAACTTCTGGAACTGATATCATTGATCTCATGAAGATTATTATGTTATGTCAGTTATAATAGGATTATGTAATAAATCTAAGATATATCAATAATCTTTATATAATGTCATATATATTACATATAGTAGATAAATATGACAAACTTTGATAATGAAATTGATAGAATCTTCAAAAAAATGTCAAGCTCTTTTTTTAATACAAATGACATTTTTGAGGAATTCAAGGGAAATGGTTCTGAATCTGGTCTAAATTATTACGGTTATACAATAACCGTTGGTCCGGATGGAAAACCTATTGTAAATGAATATGGAAATACCAAATCTGAATTGGCTCCAACTTCTGATACACGAGAACCACTAGTTGATACAATTGTTGATGAAAAAGAAAAAGTAGTAAAACTCATAGCTGAAATGCCAGGAGTTGAAAAATCTGATGTCAAAATTGTTGTTGAAAATAAGATCATTAATCTTTCAGCAAAACATGATAAGAAAAAATATCATGTAAAAATTCCTCTCCAACACAAAATTGATGAAAACTCTGCAAAAGCGTCTTACAAAAATGGAATTTTGCAAATTGTCTTCAAATTAATTGAAGAGAAAAAACCAAAAGGTAAAACGGTGGAGGTTGAATAAACCCCTCTTTATTTTTGAGGTAATAATATGAATGAAATAATTTTAAAAATTGAAGAAACTCCACAACAACATATTGGAAGAGGTAGAGCTATCATTGATCCTAAAATAATTGAAGATCAAAAATGGAATACTGGACAAATATTAGAACTTTCATACAATAAAAAAACACATGTAAAACTTTGGCCCGGTGCACCTGAAGAATACGGTTCAGGTATTATCAAAATAGATGGAATGACAAGACAAAATATTGGAGCTGGAATTGGTGATAAAATTTCACTAAAAATAGTTGAAGTTGTAAATGCTGAACAAATTGTTTTGTCTCCAACTGAAAAAATTACTGCAGAAGGATTACAAGACTACATGATTCACAACTATCTTAATCATGTATTTACAACAGGTGATTCAATATCTCTTAACACTCAGATGGGTGGAAAAATTCAGTTTATTGTAACAAGCACTAAACCATCAAAACCTGTTTTAGTCATAGAAAACACTGTATTCAAACTTGGAACAATGACAAAAGCAATTGATTCTTCGGTACCACGAATTACATACGATGAACTTGGAGGCCTAAAAAATGAAGTTCAAAAAATTCGGGAAATGGTAGAATTACCAATGAGACATCCAGAATTATTTGAAAAAATAGGAGTTGAAGCACCAAAAGGTGTACTTTTGTATGGTCCTCCTGGTACTGGAAAGACACTACTAGCAAAGGCAGTAGCTGGAGAAACAAATGCTCACTTTATTTCTATAAGTGGTCCTGAGATAATGGGAAAACATTATGGCGAAAGCGAAGAGAGAATTAGAGAAATATTTACTCAGGCTGAAGAAAATGCACCAAGCATAATTTTCATTGATGAGATTGATTCAATCGCTCCAAAAAGAGATGAAGTATCTGGAGAACTTGAGAAAAGAATAGTTTCACAATTACTAACTCTTATGGATGGAATGAAATCTAGAGGTAAAGTTGTTGTAATTGCAGCTACAAACAGACCGGACTCTATTGATTCTGCACTTCGAAGACCAGGTAGATTTGATAGAGAAATTGAAATTGGAATTCCTGATGATGAAGGTAGATTTGATATTCTTTCAATTCATACACGTGGAATGCCAATTGATGAAAAAGTAGATCTTAAACAAATTGCAAAGACAACCCATGGATTTGTAGGAGCAGATTTAGAAGTATTATCTAAGGAAGCAGCAATGAGATCATTACGCCGAATTCTTCCTGAAATTGATCTTGACGAAGAAAAAATTTCTTCAGAAATTCTTCAAAAAATACAAATTACTAGTGATGACTTTAGAGAAGCACTAAAAGAAGTAAAACCAAGTGCACTAAGAGAAGTTCAAGTACAAATTCCTGATGTAAGTTGGAATGATGTTGGAGGTCTTGATGAATTAAAAGAAGAACTCAAAGAAGCTGTTGAATGGCCAATCAAATACAAGGATGCATATGATTATGTTGATGTAGAATCTCCAAAAGGAATTTTACTTCATGGTCCTCCAGGAACTGGTAAAACTTTGATAGCAAAGGCCCTTGCAAAAATGACAGAATCTAATTTTATCAGCATCAAAGGTCCTGAACTACTTTCAAAATGGGTGGGGGAATCTGAAAAAGGTGTTAGAGAAATATTTAGAAAAGCACGAATGGCAGCACCATGTATTATTTTCTTAGATGAAGTTGATGCACTTGTTCCAAAAAGAGGTAGTGGAGGATCTAACTCACATGTTACAGAAAATGTAGTATCTCAAATCCTAACTGAAATTGATGGATTAGAAGAACTAAACAACGTGTTGATAATTGGTGCAACAAATCGATTAGATATTGTAGATGAAGCTCTTCTTAGACCAGGTAGATTTGATAGAATTATCAAAGTTCCAAATTCTGATGCTAAAGGAAGAAAGCATATCTTTGAAATTCATTTAAAGAACAAACCCCTTGGCAATGATGTAAAAATCTCAGAAATTGTAAGATTGACTGATGATTTTAGCGGTGCTGAGATTGCAGCAGTTGCAAATAGAGCAGCTATTACATCTTTGAAGAGATATGTTGGTGGCAAGATAAAGAATGTCAAGGAGATCAAAATTAGTCAACAAGATCTAATTGATGCTGTGGATAAGGTTAGACCTCAAAAGAAAGAGGCTCCAATTCCTCAGGCCATAAAATAGTCTAAATACTAAAGGAAATGAGATAAAATAATGAAACTTTACCTTGATTTTGAACCTTGTAAGGAATGTAATACCATGATGACTGAATTAAGTAGTCCTGAAATGCTTTTTGCTGATGAAAAAACAAGATCTGATGAATCTGCAAAATTTCTAAGACATTTGACTTACAATCACAATGAAGTTGTTCAAGCTGTAATGGAAGATCTTCCAAAACAGAAAAAAGATCAAGAACCTGATTTTTATCAATAATCTAATTTTTTCTTATTTTAGAAAATTTTACTAGAATTTCTTATTCAATTAATATTTCAAAATTTTATTTTTTAATTGATTCTAAAGAATGTCCACGATTTGTAATCATTTGTGTAACTGCTTCAATAGTATAATCAAGTCCATGTTCTTCTTCAAAATGATTTCTTAATTTTTCAATTAAACCCATAGTTAATTCTTCATCTAAAATTAAATCACATTCATAACCATAATCATTACATCTTAGTTTAATTGACATTAATTTTCGAATCGTTCAAACCTATAAAAACTGTCGGCATAATTTTTTGATAATATAACTAATAAGCCCTAATGATAATTTGATACTAAATGAAGGGTTTAGAATTTATTTTTCTTGGTGTTGGTTCTGTACTTGGAGCATTTTTAAGATACAAACTTACTGAATCTCCTCTACTTTTTAACACATTACCTGTTAACGTTTTGATTGTAAATATTTCTGGCGCTTTTATTCTTGGAGCATTTGTTGTATTATCACAACAATGGCATCTTGATGGAAAATATTCTTTATTTGCTGCTGTAGGTTTTTGTGGTTCATTAACTACCATGTCTGCATTTGCTCTTGATTCAAGTAATTTACTTGAAAATAATCAATATATCTCATTAATAGTAAACATTTTTGCAAATGTGGGATTATCTATTACCGCCTTGATTGGAGGTAAATCTTTAATGAGTGCAATTATTAATAATTAATTAAAAATGGTTTATTCATATCAAGTAGTAAAATTTCAAACAATTTCCTTTGTTCAAGGAACTCATTGGTCTCAATCAATTGGAGATAAAGGAGTTCTTTACAAATCAATTAAAGATCCATTTTCTAAACTCATTGTTCAATCTTCAAATGGTTCAAAAAAATTATACCATGTTCCAAAAGATAGAACAGTTATTGTAACAAATGATATTATTCATTTTCTTGGCGAAATAGCATAATCATTTTGATTTTTGACAAATATCAAATTGAATTTATATCACTAGTTTATTGTTCAAATATTGTTAGAATTAGATAAAAAAGTATTTGGTAATATAATGACTAAGGAAATTATTGGTTCAGAACCGCCTATTTCTGAAATAAAAAATATTTTTGAAAAAGAACTTGAAAATTTACTTGGAAAATTAAAATTAATTTCTATAAAGGATTTAGAAAATCTTTTAGAACAACAAAAAATTTGTAAAAAACATATCAATACAAGACCTGGTGCTATGGCTTTGGATCAACCTAAAATTGAGATGTTTAATGATTTTAACAACAAATATCTTGAAAAGATTAGTGAAAAAATTAATTAATTTTTAGAATCATCTGACGGTTTTACAAATCCACCATCTAATTTTTCATGATATTCAGTTATTTCTTCACTAAGTAATTCTTCATCTGACGTATCTTCATCTGACGGTTTTACAAATCCACCTTGAATTGAATCTGGTGGAAGTATTTTCTTTGATTTTCCTAATCCAATTGTTGTAATGATAACTGAAGATAAAATTATAAAAAATATCATTTGTGGGTATGCTTCTGCATTTGGTAATCCCATAGTTATCGGATATGTTGCAAGTACAGCAGCAGCTAATCCTCTTGGAATCATTGATTTTGTTACTGATTTGTCTAATCTAGAAAATCTTTTTGTTAAAATGGCTTTCACAAGAGATATTCTTCCAATAAATACTGCAATTGTTACTACAATACCAAATATCATATATTCAATTTGTCCAAATGTTGCCATTAGTCCAACAAATACAAAGAAAAATGATCTTACCAAAAATGTTAATTGATTATGCGTTGGATCATCGATTTCAATTTTTGGAACTTTAAATCTAAGAATTTTGGAAAGATGTTTTTTATTACCAATCATTAAACCAAATACTAGTGCTGTTAATGCTCCTGATTCTCCAAATGAATTTGCCAAGAAAAATAAAACAAACAAAATTGCTAATGTAAGCATGTAAGCATGTTGAGCATTTCCAAGTTTTGTTGAAATATACATCCAAGGTATACCAACACCAAATCCTAGAACTAAACCTACTATTATTGCTCTACCAATTGTTTCTTGTAATGTTTGTAAATCAAAATGACCTGCTAGAACTGCTTCAAATAAAATAAATGCAATAATTGTTGCAAGGATATCTGTTACTGCTGATTCAAAACTTAGTATTGATTTAGTTTCATCTGAAATTCTAATATTTCTAACTAAACCAAAAACAATTGCTGAACTACTACCTCCTACAATAGAAGCTAACAAAATACTTTCTAACCATGTCCATTCTAAAATATAATGTGTAGCAAGTGAAATTATTACTACGGACAAAATAAAACCAATAATAGCTAACGTAAATGAATAATGTGCAGTTTTTACAATGTGTTTGATATCTAAATTTAATCCTCCATCAAACATGATAATTATCAATGCAAGTGCAGCAAAATATGGAACAACCTGAATTACAGCTTCAGCTTGAATTATGCCTAGTACTGGTCCTATTATTACTCCAAGAATCATTAAAAATGCTACATCTGGAATACCTGTTTTTTTAAAAAATGCCTCGCCTGCAACTCCAAGAAATATTACAACACCTGCAGCAAGTAATATTACATCTGCTGATGCAATTACTCCATCTTGTACTGATAATCCAGAAATTGAATTTTGGATTTCTGTTAATTTATTTAAAATCATTGATAAATCAATTTTTGGTAATGAAAAATCTTCTATTTGTGATGTAATTAAATTTAAAATTGTTAAAGTAATTGTATTCATTATTATTTAATGAAAATTCTATATGGTTAAAAAGTAAACCGAATTTTTATGGGCATTATTTTTTAGAAAAACATTAAATTCAATATAACTATTATTTTTCTTATTGAGTGCAACTGATTCATTACGTGAAGATCATAGACAAATTAGACGTTTAGATAAGATTATCAAAAAATGTTATGCCGAACTTTATGCAGGTAAAAATATTCCTATATCTGATTTAGAAAAAATTACAGTAATCATTGAAGAATTTTTTGATTCAATTCATTATTCCCGAGAGGAAGATTCGTATTTTCCTTGTGTTGCAAGTTATGATCATTTAAAACAAGAAATACGAGCATTAATGATCGAACATGAATTTTCAAGAAGAATTGCACTACAAATCAAAAAACATGTAAAAAGATGGAAAGATGGTGAAGATGCTAGAGAACCTGTTGCAAGATTTTTAAAAACATATTCGATTTATCTTATGGATCATATGACTAAAGAAGAAAATCTTTTTGATAAAGCTGAAACAGAAATTATTTCTAAAGAAGAAGAATTTGAAATGTATGAACAATTCAAATCTGTTATGACAGTTTCAAAAAAAATGGAAGATATGATTAAAGAAATTGATTATTTAGAAAATCAAAATTGGGTTCAAAATTAACGTAAACTCTTTATTGGTTATTTCGGTATTTTTATTCATGAAACCTTTCATACTTTGGATGACTGGTCTTCCTTGTTCAGGTAAGACCACCATTGTAAAAGATTTGCAGAAAGATATCCCAAATTTGGCAATGCTTGATGGTGATGAGCTAAGAGAATGGTTTTCACCTAAAGATTTTTCAAAAGCAGGGCGTGATGAACATAACAAAAAAGTTGCTCATTTAGCTAAACTCTTGTTAAATCATGGTGTTCCAAGTATAGTATCTCTTGTTTCACCATATGCTGAAAATAGAGAAAATGCTAGAGAGATTATCGCTGCAGGTGATCAATTTGCAGAAGTGTATGTAAAGTGTTCATTAGCAAAATGTGAAGAAAGAGATGTCAAAGGCATGTATGCCAAGGCACGAAAAGGAGAGATTAAGGGATTTACAGGAATTGATGATCCTTATGAAGCTCCAGAAAAAGCAGATTTAATTATTGACACTGAGCATGAACCACTTTCAGATAGTGCAAATAAAGTAAAGGACTTTCTTAATGAAAGAAACCTACTCTAATTTTTTAAATTCATTTACTATTTTATTATGAATAAATCCGTTAGTAACTAAAATACCATTTTGATGATATACATTTTTGTTGTTGTATGTTATTTGATTACCTAACATATCTGTCATTTTTCCACCAGCTTCTGTAATAATACAATATGATGCAGCAGTATCCCATTCTTTCATTTTATTAGTTGTAGTGATATACACTTCAGCTTCTCCTGAACTAATTTTTCCAACTTTTAATGAACTACCAATACTGCTAAAATCTTTAATTCCTATTTTTTTAATGAATTCCTTTTCCTTATCTGATAAATGGTGTCTTGATCCTATTGTTCTACATTTAGATAAATTTTCAATTTTTGTTACTGATATCTTATCCCATTTGTCATTTGAATATCTAAAAGCACCACAATTTTTTTGTGCAACAAATAATGTTTTTTCTGTTGGCCATGCAATAACTCCCAAAATTGGTTTTTTATTTTGTATTAATGCAATCATTATAGTAAATTCTCCAGTTTTATCAATAAAATCCGAAGTTCCATCAAGTGGATCAACAATCCAAATCATATCTTTTGATAATCTACTTTGATCATCTACATCTTCTTCAGAGAGAATTGAATATTTTGTATTTGATAAAATTTTATTAATTATTTTATTACTTTCTAAATCTGCATCTGTGACTGGTGAGTTGTCTGTTTTTGTGGATATATTGTAATCCTTTTGATAAATATCTAAAATTACATTACTTGCTTCTTGTGCCGCTTTAATTGCAATATCTAATTCAGGAATTTTATCAGAAATTGGAATATTATTCAATTATAATTTCCTATGTTGTTAATTCTGGTTTTAACGACCAAGCAACTCCTAACATGATAAATGGAATTGACATAACTCCTATTATTCCAAGAATTGTGTTAAATTGAGCTTCTGAAACTGCTGGATTATTTATAATCCATGGTAATGGTAATGTGATTACTATCCAAATTGCACCTAGAAGAATTATTAATTTAGCTCTAAATCTTTTGTCCTTCATAATATTTTGTCATTTTGGGTTGTATTAAACTCATATGAATTATTTTATTGATTCTCCACCATCTACTGTAAGTATGGCCCCCGTTACCCAAGAAGCATCATCTGATGCAAAATATAACACAGCTTTTCCAATTTCTTCAGGTTGACCAATTCTACCTAATGGATGTTCATTATTCATAAATTCTATATCTTTTTGATTTTTTAAAAATGGTTTAGTCATATCTGTATCGACTACTCCTGGACATATACAATTAATTCTAATTTTATCTTTAGCATATTCTAATGCCCAACATTTTGTAAGTACAATCAATGCAGCTTTTGATGCAGAATATGCATCTACATTGAAATTTTCATACGCTTTTAATCCTGCGTCTGATGAAATGTTAATTATACAACCGGATGTTTTTTGTAAATAAGGTATTGCCTGTTTAGTAAATCGAAATTGTCCCGTTAAATTAACATCTAATACTTCATTCCATTCATCTTCATCAATTTCATGTAATTGCTTAATTTTTGGAAATATGCCTGCATTATTTACAAGAATATCTAATTTTCCAAATTTTTTAATTGTTTGATTTACTACGTTTTGAACTTCTATCTTTTTTTTAATATCACATGCAATTCCAAATGTATTGGGAATTTTTGATTCTGCTTTTTTGATCCTCTCTGAATCTTTTGAAGTAATTACTACTATAGCTCCATTTTCTGATAGAGTTTTTGCTATTGCAAATCCTATCCCTCTACTACCTCCTGTAACTATAGCAATTTTCCCCGTTAATTTCATACTTTCAAAATTTAAATTCGTAATTTATAGATCAATTAATCAAAATTTATTGAATTAATTTTATAAAATTTAATTATTTTAATAGAATTTACTAAAAATTCTTAAATATTTAAATTAACTATAACAATTAATGTCGAAAGTTTTTACTTCTATCGACTAATCTGCGTAGCCCCGTAGAACGACAAAGGCAATCAAGCGTTTAGACGCTTGACCACGAGAGGAAATCTCTCAGAGTTCTGCAGTTTAGAGGGCTTACGCCTCTTTCTTCTTGATAATATCTACTGATACTGATCCCATTACATTTCCATTTGGATTAATGATGATTGAAATTTCTTTTAGTGAATTATTTGTAATATTTTTTTGACCTTCATATTTCCATGTAAAATATTTTGAAGTTTCTGATTCATGTGGTATGCCTTTAAGTTTAAAATTTTCTGAAAAATTATAATTTTGACCATTTAATTTTATTGATAAAATTTCAGGACTACTTCCATTTGGAACAAATCTAAAAAAATATGTGCCAATATCTATTGTAAATTTATCTGTGTAAATTCCATTATTATACAATTCAGGATTTGCTAGAGTTACATGAAAAATAATATCATTTTCTTTTTCTTCTGAATTGGTTGAATAATATGTGCTAAAAATTATGATAATTGTAATTATTGATACTCCGATAATTTTTTTATTCATAAACAAAATTGTAAATTCCATTATAAAAAATATTTATCATATTTTTAGTTGGTTAACTAAAGTTCACGTACTGTGAAGCAATTTTTACACTTAAAATTAAGTATTAATTTAAGAATTTAATTCATGACTGGTCTAGATTCTAAATGGTCAAAACAACCAAAACCAAGTATTAGTGATAAAATTAATGATACAATCAAGCCTAAAGGTCCATTAAAACCAAGAGTTCAAGATGGAATCAAAAAATTACAATTACAAATTAAAAAATTAGATTCAATGTTAACAAGTTTACAAGAACGTGATGCAAAATTATTTCAAAGAATTGTAAATGCAACTCAAAATCATGATACTCAAACTAGTAAAGTTTTAGGGAATGAATTAGCTGAAGTTCGTAAAGTTACAAAAATTTTGAGCAGTGCTAGAATTGCATTAGAACAAATTGAATTACGGTTATCTACTTGTAATGATCTTGGTGATACTGTAGTAGCTATGATACCTACAATGGGATTAATGAAAAATTTGAAATCCTCTCTTGGAAAAGTAATGCCTGGTGCTGAACAAGAAATTGGTCAAATGGCTGAAATGCTTGGTGGTTTTATGACTGAAAGTTTCTCAGGTGATTCTGCATTTGGATTAGATGCAACTACTAATGCTGAATCTGATAAAATTTTAAGAGAAGCATCTGCTGTTGCAGAAAGTACCACTGGTGAGATGTTTCCATCAGTTCCATCAAGTAATCAAGAAGCAACAAGCACTAAATTTTACTAATTTTTAACTTTCTAAGGAATTTCTACTTTCTTTAATTTGTTTAACTCTATTTCCTTCTTCACCGACAATTGTGTCAATACCTGATAGTTTCTCTCTTAAATTATTGATTATTGTGGCAACTTCATCAGCCTCATTTTCTACTTTGATTCTTTTATTAGCAAGTTCTTGAATTCCTCTATTTTCTTCGTCTATGTATTCACTAACTTTTTGTAATTTTTCTTTAAGATTTTTGATATCTACTGATTCTTCTTCTATGTCTTTTTCAAGAACCGTTCTCTTGTCTTTAAGATTTTTAATCATTAAACCAACATAATCGATTGCTTCTTCTAATTTTGCACGTTTTCCCATCAATTCACCAATTCCAATACTGGATTCAGTATTTGGGGTTGATTCTACTGATTCTGAGATACCTGTATTTTCTTCCATTCTTTCTTCAACCATTTCTTCTCCTTCCTCTTTTTTGAACTTATCAAACATTTTATGGTTTTCTATTGAAAATGGGAATAAAAAGTTATTATGAATCTCAAAGCTGACCTTATGAATGAATTTTAATTGCATTTTTCAATCCTATTTTCTTCTAAAATTTTGAGTCAATATTCATTTTAATCAAAATTATGGTATTTTTTTCAATGAAATGGTTGTTCCGCTTTGTGTTCCGCTATAAAGTTTCAAAATGTTCCTCATAAACTACATAGTTCTATACTATTGCATGTCAAAACAACAATACAGGTCCGAAATGGGCATAATGGGTGATATCTTAGATGTTACCGCTGACGGTGGTCGTGATGGAAT
>Ga0209775_1000027_pt1 | contig 110326 bp, 115 predicted proteins | sample SaaInlV_135m_DNA_FD_184661 | JGI IMG/M metagenome (GOLD analysis project Ga0209775, IMG submission 184661) | Marine microbial communities from expanding oxygen minimum zones in the Saanich Inlet - SI072_LV_135m_DNA (SPAdes) (version 2) | ecosystem: Environmental > Aquatic > Marine > Intertidal... | reverse complement strand
AGAATAAAACAGGGGTTTTGGAAAGGAGGTCCCCCACCTTATGGGTATAAACTAATTGATAGTTCTCTTGTTCCCCACGAAGAAGAAAAGAAATGGGTGGGTTTCATATATGAGAATTACAAAGATGGTAAATCTTTAGATGAAATCAGAACATTGTTATTAAATAACGGTGTAGTGACAAGACGAGGAAATCCAGTTTGGAGTCACGGTTCAATTTCAAAACTTCTTACAAATACACATTACGAAGGTTTTTATACTTATACCGATAAAAAAAGTAATGAAACAATCCGAGTTCCTTGCCCTCCAATTGTATCTCCTACTATTATTTTAGAAGTTAAGAAGTGGAGAGATAAAAGGTCATATGGAAAAGATGACAGTCGTAGAACCAAAACAAGTAATGAGAAATATAATTATTTATTAAGAGATTTTCTTATTTGTGGTCACTGTGGGTCAAGGTTTGGAGGGAATCATAAAAAGACTCAAACCTCTTATTACTATTGTTCTCAAAAACAGAAGAACTTTCAAAATACACATACTGAAAAATATACGGTTTGTGAGTCCAAAAGAAATATCAGAATAGATGTAACGGATGAATTAGTTTGGGATACGGTATTGGATATTGTTTCAAAGTCTCATTTGTTTATGGAATCAGTCAAATCAGAGTTGGTTGAGAATGATAAGTCATATGGAAAAACGAAGGATGAATTAAAAAAATTACAGTTGAAGGTTAATAAAATAGATAAAGAGATTAAGGATGTCACAGATTCAATTATTAATTTGGAAACAATAAAAATTTTAGGTCAAAGAGATAAAGACGAAGTAGAGAAAATCATTAAAAACTTGGAAGAACATAGACTCAAGTTGTCAGGTAAAAAAGAAAAAACCATTCTTTCTATGTCAGAGGAAGAAAAGAATCAGAAGTGGGTTGATTGGGTAAAAGAGTTTGGTGATCGCATTGGAGAAATGAAAAAATCAGACTTTAAATTTGAAGAAAAGAAGAAGTTTCTGGAAGGAGTAGTTGAGAAGATTGTTGTAAAAAATACAGATGTTCAAGAACACGAACTGAAGATTGAGTTTAGATTACCTTATGTAGGTGATAAGTTGGTTTGGAACGATGAAGAAAAGAAGAGTAAGGGATATATATTAAAGAATGGAAAAAGAAGTAAGGTCTTACGGGTGAATTTATTAAAAAAATCATTAACTTAATAGGGGATAACTCCGATTATATAACGAAATCTACTATGATACAGTTGAGTAGATTTTAACAGCAAGTGCCAGAGTGTCTATTTTAGCCTACAGCTTTTGTCTGCTATTTCCCATTACATTTTTTTTATTAAAGTCTTAAAATAAAATTGTCGAATCTTGAAATAGGTGAAGCCCACATTTTGAGTACAAAGGTTTTTTTAATGGAATAGTCCTGCAATTTTGTAAGGGAATATGCCCTCAATACCTCTACCTCCGCTGATCGACTTATAGGTTTGCCATAAGGACATGGCAAACCTATTTTATAGTTGATTTATTTAAAGATTACTGATATCGGAGGTAAAGTAATGACCTTGCAAGTAAAGCATCTGCAAAATGACTTTATTTAAATAAAGTGAATAGTACTTGGGGCACAAAATAAACGGTGTACAGAGTGCTAATAAGCACGGGTTAGATATAAGCTAGGGAGTTTTAATATGAGTATTCGATTAGCTATCCTGGCTGCAATTGATGAGGGTGCTGTCACTTCGGGTGAAATTATCGGGAAGTTGGCTATTAACGGGCGTTCATTTCATAATTCAATACGGTTTATGATCAATCAAGGATGGTTACTATCGTCCTCGGAAACAGGTCGAAATCATTTTACAGGGTATACGATCACGATTTTGGGTCGGGAAAAGTTGGATAAGAAGATGACTGATGCCCCGCCTGAGGGGCAAAAGAGATTGTCGCCTGATTATAATCAGGCGACAATATTTACAGGTTAGTTTTGATACAAGTAATAACCAGTTAGTGGGTCTTTGGAACGATAATACTGATTTTTATTTGCCCTATGAAGGTGAGAATGAATTTCGTCGTTTAGGTGAGTGAGCATTTTCTCAATGAGAGGTAACTTTAATTAGTTTTTACGGAAAGTATAGTGACTTAAACAAACCCGCATGATCTTTATGATGATGTGGGTTTTTTTATGTTTGTTGTTCCGATAAAAGGTATGGTAATAGTCTTTTTTGAATTGGCATTGGAAAAAGAGCGGATTTAAAAGGTTGATTAAATGAGAGTAGGAGGAAATATGGCATATCAAATAGAGTTTCACATTGATTTTTATCGTTTGGATGGCACGGTGATTACCAAAAATGGAGCTTATGGTTTTGATGATGAGGAAGTAGGCAGTATTGAAGAAGCCTTTGAGTGGTTTTGTCAGGATTTTGCGGACGCATCGGAAGAAGAATTGGTGGCTTGTGATGATATTGATTTTGAAGAGATTAAGGAAACGGCGATGGGTATTGATACGATTACTGATACGACTGAAGGTATTAAAGAAGAATATGTTTAGTGTGGGTTGGTTCTGTGATTCTTATGAATATTAAGTACAGCAGGAAAGTATTTTTTGCATAAAGTTAATAATTGTTATTATTGAAGATTGAATAAAGTTTTAACGATTATTTTAAAGAGAAAATGAAGGCCATGAGGAATATCTTTTTATTGTTAATGCTCCACAATGGTATTGTTTTAGCGCAACTACCGGTGACGGATAAGGGTGAAGTCGGTACTGAACAGTTATTAAGCGTTGAGCCTGTTCTGATAACGGATCGTTATTTTGTTATTTTAGATAACGGTGAAAAACAATCGGTGGAAAATAGTGCCCTTTTAGGTACAGAAGGTTTTGAAACGGTTTGGTATTTACATGATCAAAAGGCTTGGGAAGGGGTACGTGAAAGGGGTGAATTAGAGGGATTGGTGACTCAATGGTATGAGAATGGACAGAAAAAACAAGAGAATAATTATCGCGATGGCTTTTTACATTCAGATCAGTTTTTTTGGTATGAGAATGGTCAGCTAGCACGTTATGAACATTATCAGAAGGGTCAATTACACGGGCGTTTTAGTCAGTGGTATGAAAATGGGCAGCGTAAACAGGAAGCGAATTACACGGAAGGGTTATTGGATAAAACTAATTTTATTTGGTTTCCAGAGGGACAGCTTGCAGAATTAGGCGGTTATCTTGAGGGTGACCTCGATGGTTTTGTTTTATTGTGGCATCGTAATGGTCAGAAAAAACAAGAAGGTTATTTTCGACAAGGTGTCATGGATGGACAAATAACACTGTGGTATGGCAATGGCCAGAAGGCTTGGGATGGTTTTTATCGGCTTGGTCAGTATGATGGTTTGGTTCAGGAGTGGTATGATAACGGCCAATTGGAATGGTCAGCAAATTATAAGGATGGACAGTTGGACGGCGTGTCTACGCGATGGCATCGAGAAGGTATGAAAGCATTTGAACTGAATTATTTGAACGGTATAAGGGATATGGATTATCAAGCGACCGAGGGTGATAAGGTCGTGCAGCCGGTTCGCTCTGCTGACAAGATTCAGCCATTAATTAATCCCTAAATCGTTTTTAAAATCTTCAGGGCGTTTTAAAAAAACCAGTTGTGATTGACCTTGTTGAAAGGGTTTTTCCGTAACTGGTAGTATCAGTTTTACGAGATTGCAGGTGGTGACTATCTTTCCAGAACTCAATTCATATTCATAGGTTTCTGTTAGCCAGTTTAATAATTGTTCAAACCCTGGGTTGTGGCCAACCAAGAGTACACGTTGATAGCGGTTATCAACGGTTGCAAGTATTTTAAGAATATCAGTAACTGATGCAAGATAAAGGCGGTCGTGATTATAGACAGGTAAGCGGGGGGATAATGATTTCATTGCTATTTGTATGGTTTCCAGAGCGCGTTTAGCCGGTGAACAGAGGATATAATCAGGATGACTGTCTGGATTTTTCTGAAGCCATTTTCCAAGCAGTCGTGCATTAGCGTCGCCGCGAGGGTTAAGGGGTCGATTGATATCGGAACATTGCGTAGACCAGTCTGATTTTGCATGTCTTAGCAGCAATAATTGTTTCATTTTCAAAGATAGGTGATGTTGAGTATGGTGTAGGTTTTTTTACCGTATTCAGTGGAAATTGAGACCGTGTCGTGGGTAGATTTTCTTAATAAGGCTTTGGCCAGTGGAGAGTCTAAACTGATGTTACCAGAGCATGTTATTTCATCGGGCCCGACTATGCGGTATTGCACGGTTGTGTTTTGATCATTTTTAAGAGAGACTTGAGCACCAAAAAAAATACGCGTCAGATCGGTGGGCTGTTCTCGGATGACTTTAAGATTAGGCAGCCTTTTTTGCAGGTAACGGATACGATGATCAATTTCACGGAGCTCTTTTTTTCGATAAATATATTCGGCATTTTCAGAACGGTCGCCTTCAGCGGCGGCGGCTGATAAGGCCTCGGTGACACTTTTGCGTTTCTGCCAGCGGTCTTTTAATTCAAGTTGTAATGTCTCAAAACCTTCAGCGCTAATGTAAGGCGAGGATTGTGGGGGTGGCGGTCTCCAGCGGCCCATAGTAACAGTTAGCCTTAGTCGGGTTTGTGGGTGATGGGTTGAACCAGTAGCCAGGGCTTTACCACAACGGTCCAGGTTGTAATATCGTTGGCAAGCCATTCTTTGGCTTGGTTATCGGTAACCGGATGAATGGTTTTATTAGTCATGGCTTGTTCAATGAGGGTTTTGTTGTCTGCAGCAATGTGCTGGGCGGTATTGATAAGGTCCAGTTCGGATGCAATGTAGATGGTTTGTCCTGCTGCGAAAAAACGTTGTAATTCAGCCCACTTTATTTTGGCTGTTTCTTGGTTGATTTTTTCCGGATCAAGTGCCTGGTCGTGTGGGAATGCGGTCATGGTTGAAGGTCAATACCATTAATAGCCTGAGTAAGGGATAGTTTATATTTTTTTAGGGCGGAAGACACGACCTTATAAAAAATAATAAACAAAGGGAAGGTAGCCAGAGTTGATACAAGAGGTGCCGTAATCGTGAGATATTTCGAGTGAAGCATTTTGTCGAGGTACTTTCTAAGTGTGCTTTCAAGAACAACAAGGACAAAATTTAACGGGTCAGTGCTAACAATTTATTGCTAAAAAAGGTAGAATTGAAAAGTTTAAACATAGCTTTATGGCGCTGACTTAATTAGTTAAGAAATGGTAAATATTTTAGAGAAAAAACTAAATACAGACGATCTTCGTATTAGTGAAACAAAGGAGGTCATTGTTCCTGATGCGGTTCATCGTGAATTACCGATTATAGAGTCGGCGGCGAAAACTGTTTTGGAGGCTAGAGAAGACATTCACCACGTTCTTAGTGGTGAGGATGACCGTTTGGTTGTCGTTGTGGGTCCTTGCTCTATTCATGATCCAGAGGCTGCGTTGGCCTATGCTGAACGCTTGACTCAGATTAAAAAGAGCTTTCAGGGCGAGTTAATTATCATTATGCGGGTTTATTTTGAGAAACCACGTACCACCGTGGGCTGGAAGGGGTTAATTAACGATCCTGACTTAGATGCCAGTTTTAATATCAATAAGGGTTTACGTGTTGCGCGTAAATTGTTGGTGGACGTTAATAGTTTAGGGGTGCCAGCAGCGACTGAATATTTAGATTTAATCACCCCACAATATGTTTCTGATTTAATTTCTTGGGGTGCAATTGGCGCCAGAACGACTGAGAGTCAAGTACACAGAGAGTTAGCATCGGGTTTGTCTTGCGCCGTTGGTTTTAAGAATGCAACCGATGGTACGGTTAAAATTGCTGTTGATGCGATTGGCTGTGCAAGGAGTCCACATCATTTCTTATCATTGACCCATGCTGGGCATTCAGCTATTTTTTCGACAATGGGTAATGAAGATACCCATTTGATCTTAAGAGGTGGTCACGATGGTCCGAATTATGATGCGGTGGGTGTGGACCAAGCAGCAAATGTATTAGAGAACGCACAATTAATGGCAAATATTATGATAGATTTTAGTCATGCCAATAGTATGAAACAGTGTCACCGTCAGCTTCTGGTGGGTGAGGATGTTGCCGGCCAGATTGCCGGTGGAGATCATCGTATTATTGGCGCGATGATTGAAAGTCATCTGGTTGCCGGTCGCCAAGATGTCACCAGTGCTCAGCCATTGGTGTATGGGCAGAGCATCACGGATGCTTGTCTGGGTTGGGAAGACACGGTTGATTTGCTTAAAGTATTAGCAGATGCAGTCATAAAACGTAGAAATAGTAATGAGAATTAAAGGTTAACCGTATGGATATTTATGTAAATGGTGAGAAAAAAGCACTGAAAGAAGGTTCAAGTATTGCAGAGCTCGTCAGTGACTTAGGTTATGAAAATAAGCGCATAGCTGTTGAGTTGAATAAGGAAATCTTACCCTTTGATCAATATGTGAGTAAGATTTTGACTGCTAATGATCGTTTAGAAATCGTGCAAGCTATTGGCGGTGGACAAAGCGATGCATTCACCATAGCAGATAAAACGTTTCATTCACGCCTGTTAGTCGGTACAGGTAAATATAAAGATTTAAATGAAACGTACTTGGCGATTGAGGCCAGTGGTGCAGAGATCGTAACGGTTGCTATACGACGAACGAATATTGGTCAAAACCCTGATGAAGCTAATTTGCTCGATATTATTGCACCGGATAAATTTACTATTTTACCGAATACGGCAGGGTGTTATACGGTTGATGATGCCGTTCGTACTTGCCGTTTAGCCAGAGAACTTTTAAACGGCCACCGTTTGGTTAAATTGGAAGTTTTAGGCGATGAAAAAACACTTTTTCCCGATATAGTAGCGACATTAGATGCAGCTAAAATATTGGTTGCTGATGGTTTTGATGTGATGGTTTATACCAATGATGACCCCATTGTTGCAAAGCAATTGGAGGATATTGGTTGTGTCGCAGTGATGCCATTGGCAGCGCCAATTGGGTCCGGATTGGGAATACGAAATCCTTATAATATTCTGACCATTGTTGAGAATGCCAGCGTTCCTATCTTAGTCGATGCGGGCGTTGGTACTGCCTCAGATGCGGCGGTTGCGATGGAATTAGGCTGTGCTGGCGTACTCATGAATACGGCCATTGCGGAAGCGCAAGAGCCTATTTTAATGGCATCGGCAATGAGAAAAGGGATTGAAGCGGGCAGAGAAGCGTATCGAGCAGGACGGATGCCGCGGAAGCGATTTGCCTCCGCATCGTCACCGATTGATGGGTTGTTTTTGTAAGTTATAAGGGTGGTTTAGTTTGTCTAATCGACACATTCTTTGTTTTATTGTCGCGGCGTTAAGCGGCTGGTTTTTTTGTCTGATTCCCGTGTAAATTCTAAATGCTTGATCCATTAAAAATTAAAACTCCGGCTATCCGTAGCTTTATAAGGCGGCAGGGACGAATCACACCGGGGCAACAGTTTGCATTGGAGCAGTGGTGGGATAAATATGGATTATCATATGAAAAACCATTAGAGGCAATGTCGACTTTTGGTCGGCAAGCCCCGTTGATTGTTGAGATAGGTTTTGGTAATGGCCAAGCGCTTGCTGAGATGGCACGTGTTAATTCGGAGCAAGATTATATTGGTATAGAGGTTCACCGACCGGGTGTTGGGCATTTATTATTGGATCTTGAGAATACCCAGACCCATAATGTCAGAGTCTATTGCCATGATGCAATAGAAATCTTATCGGAAAAAATAAGTGATAATAGTTTGTCAGGCGTGCAGCTTTTTTTTCCAGATCCATGGCCGAAAAAGCGCCACCATAAAAGGCGTATTGTTAACCGTCATTTTATTGCGTTAGTGAGTCAAAAGCTTCAGTCCGGTGGTTATTTACATATGGCGACCGACTGGCAGGCATACGCCGAGGTTATGTTAGCGGTTACCGGAGAAAGTAACACTTTATTTAATGAAAGCCCCGGTGGTGATTTTTGTCCGCGTCCCGATTATCGGCCACTAACAAAATTTGAAAATCGGGGTATTCGTCTAGGACACGGTGTTTGGGATCTTATTTTTCGTAAAGTCTAAGAGGTTATACCGTAGGTGTTTTGATAGTCAGTGATGATTGCTAATTTATCTTTAAATTGGGGTTGCTGAGTCAGGTAGCTAATAATGGTTTCTAGATTAATGATAGAAATAACCGGTATTTTGAATTCTTCTTCTACTTCGGCAATTGCTGAACGATTATTGGGGCCTTTTTCTTGGCGGTCTAAAGCAATTAAAACACCGCAAGGGGTTGCGCCTGCTTGGGTGATGATTTCAACAGACTCACGGACGGATGTACCGGCGGTTATGACGTCATCTAAAATTAGGATTTGACCGTGTAAGGGTGCCCCAACGAGGGCGCCGCCTTCGCCATGGTCTTTGGCTTCTTTACGGTTAAAGGTGAAGGGGGTGTCTTTATTAAGCAGTTGGCTACAGGCAATCGATGTGGTGCTGACCAAAGGAATACCTTTGTAGGCAGGGCCATAAAGAACATCAGGGTTTAAATTTGATTGTTGTAGGGCTAGGGCATAGAATTCGCCTAATTTTCCAAGTTGTTTCCCCGTGTTAAATAATCCGGTATTAAAAAAATAAGGACTTTTACGGCCAGATTTTAAAGTGAATTCACCAAATTTGAGCACATGCGCATTCAGGGCGTAAGTAATAAAGTTTTTTTGGAAATCAAGCATAATCTTAAATTGATTTAGAGTGTTACGCCGCTATTATACATGGGGTTAACGTGAAACGGGGGGCGCTTTAATCGACAAAAAATTGTTCTAAGATGCGATCTATAAAATTCCAGCCTTGAGGCGTGCAACGGACATGATTCTGATTCAGGGTCAATAATTCCAGGTCGATGCATTGTTGTAATGCCGGGTAGAGTGATGAGCTTGGCAGTCCTGTTTTATTTTGATAATCAGAAAGATGAAAGCCTTGGGTTAAGCGCAGTTGATTCATGAGATATTCCAACGGTAATTCAGGGGTTGCGACCGTGGTGCAGTTGCCCATGCGTTTATTACTGCCTGCAGCGTTAAGATAGTGTTGTGGATTTTTGAGTTTCCAATAACGGTACAGGGTATCGGGTGTTTGCTGGCGGATCTTACCATGAGCACCGGCACCAATACCGAGGTAATCACCAAAGGTCCAGTAATTCAGGTTATGTTGGCATTGTTTGTTTAATTGTGCGTATGCAGATATTTCATATTGCTGAAAATGGTGTTCACTTAAATGTTGCTGGCAAATTGTTTGTGTGTGAAAGATGTCATCATCCGGAGGTAGCGTTGGGGGAAACTTATGGAAATAGGTATTAGGCTCAAGGGTTAATTGGTAGAACGAAATATGGCTGGGGTGTAATGAAATGGCTGTTTTTATATCGTAAAGGCTAGTTTTTAGAGAGCCCTCGGGTAAACCAAACATTAGATCAAGATTAAAATTATTAAATCCGGCCGAGTGCGCTATTGCTCCGGCATTCATAGCCATTTGGCTATTATGGGTGCGACCTAGGTTCTTTAGTAATGAATCATTAAAACTTTGAATCCCGATAGAGAGTCGGTTAATACCGGCGCTCTTAAATTCTGAAAATTTTTGATTTTCAAAAGTACTGGGGTTGGCTTCAAGGGTAATTTCTGCAGTGGCGTTTACCGGGATTAGTTTTTTGATATTTGCTAATAAAGAGTGAATAGCGTCTGGGGAAAAAAGGCTGGGGGTGCCGCCGCCCATGAAAATACTCTTAATCGGTCGGGACTCTTTAAAGAAGTTAATATCTTGTTCTAGGTCTGTTAGTAAGGCATTGATGTAGTTTTGTTCCGGCAGTTCTCCGGTAAACTCATGTGAATTAAAATCACAATAAGGGCATTTCTTAAGGCACCAAGGAAAGTGTATATAGAGGCTTAAAGGAAGAGGTTGAGTGGGTTTCATGGGCGCTGTTGACAGCGATAAGGAAATAAATTTTAAGCAGATGAATGCTTTAGCTGTTGTTGAAATTGTTGTAAGGCTTGGCCGCGGTGGCTTAAGCTGTTTTTGATTGCCGAATTAAGTTCTGCGGAGCTACAGTTTTTTTCAGGAACCCAAAAGATGGGATCATAACCAAAGCCATTCTTCCCCTTGGATTCAAATAAGATTTGTCCTTCCCAAACGCCTTGGGCAATGATGGGACAAGGGTCGTCAGGGTATTTTAAAAAAGCGATGACACAAATAAATCGGGCGCTACGTTTTGCCGCTGGCGTGTTGCCTAATTGCTGTAAAACTTTGGCAAGATTTTCGGCATCGCTTGCTTGTTCGCCAGCATAACGTGCGGAAATGACGCCCGGGGCACCCTCAAGTGCATCAACAACCAGTCCTGAGTCATCGGCAATAGCGGGGCGTTGACACAAGGTCGTTGCATGACGTGCTTTGATGAGGGCATTTTCAATAAATGTCTGGCCCGTTTCTTCAACTTCTGCCAAGTTAAATTGTGACTGGGGAACAATGACGTGTTGGTTTAATATGGCCTGTATTTCACGAATTTTGCCAACATTCCCACTGGCTAAAATAATTTCTTGGGTTTTGGCTGGCATGCTGTTTAGCTCAGTGCTTCGTTTTGAAGTGTTAATAACTGGGAGATCCCTGCTTCTGCTAAAGCAGTCATTTGATCTAATTCTTCTTTCCGAAAAGCATGACCTTCAGCAGTACCTTGAATTTCTATAAATGCACCGGCATCATTCATCACGATATTCATGTCAGTTTCAGCATTGCTGTCTTCTTGGTAATCAAGGTCAAGGATAGGAACGCCTTGAAAAATACCCACTGAAATCGATGCAATTTGACCAATGATTGGGTTTTTCTTAATTTGCCGTTCGGCGAGTAATTTATTGATTGCAAGGTTTAAGGCGACAAAACCCCCGGTAATTGCAGCCGTACGGGTGCCGCCATCGGCTTGCAAGACATCGCAGTCTATCGTGATGGTTTTTTCACCTAAATAGTCGAGACGCATCGCAGCACGCAGTGAGCGACCAATAAGGCGTTGAATCTCCAGAGTGCGTCCACCTTGTTTGCCCATGCCGGCTTCGCGTTTCATGCGGCTATGGGTTGAGCGGGGTAACATGCCGTATTCTGCAGTAACCCAGCCTTGTCCAGATCCTTTCAGAAAGCGAGGAATACGATTTTCAACGCTGGCATTACAAAGGACACGCGTTTCGCCAAATTCAATTAATACAGAACCTTCAGCGTGTTTGGTATAGCCACAGGTAATGTTAATGTCTCTTAGTTGGTTGGGGGTGCGTCCACTGGGTCTCATGAGTTTGCCTTATTAAAAATTGAACGATTATACCGCATTTACCAAACAATGACGGTTTGAGTGAGGTGCTAAGGTAAAGATTTTTGTCGCTTAAGTCGTTATTTGGGATGACAGTACTTTATAATAATGGATGTTAAGATGAATTAATTTTTTTAGATTTCCCGGTTTATTATGATTAAAAGTATGACAGCCTTTGCGAGCGCTGAAAGCCGTATCGAGCAGATGACCATTTACTGTGAATTGCGTTCCGTTAATCATCGCTATAGTGATGTGACGTTAAAATTGCCAGAACTTTTTAAGTTTGCTGAATCTGATATTCGTGCGTTACTGGGCCAATCGTTAAGCCGTGGTAAAATTGAATGTGTATTGAATTATAAGAAAGTAACAGCGGTAACTTCAACAGTACATATTAATTCTAATGTTGTTCAGGCGATAGTTTCAGCGACTGAAGAAATAGAAGGGATGATGAAAAAACCGCAATTGATTTCGGCATTAGATATTTTAATGTTCCCGGGTGTGCAAGTAGAGGAGGAGGTACCGGTAGATGATTTAGCTCCAGTTCTCAGTGCTCTTGTGACGGAGACGGTAACAGACCTTGTGGCATTAAGGATTCGAGAAGGCGCTGAACTGGCATTGTTGCTTAAGCAGCGATCTCAACACATGCAACAGTTCGTTGACCGTGCATTCATACGCCTTCCGGAGGTGCTTGAACAGATTCGTCAACGAATGAATAGACGAATTGAAGAGTTGTCGATTGATCCTGATCTTGACCGACTGGAGCAAGAGATGGTGTTAATTACTCATAAGCTAGATGTGGCTGAAGAGTTAGACCGATTGACAACCCATCTTAAGGAAGTTGAGCATAATTTAAATCAAAACCAACCGGTAGGACGGCGCCTTGATTTCTTAATGCAGGAAATGAATCGTGAGGCAAATACCTTAGGGTCTAAATCAGGCGATAAGGAAATGACGCAAATTGCAATTGAGCTTAAAGTATTAATAGAACAAATGAGAGAGCAGGTCCAGAATATAGAGTGATAGCCCAGATAATATGAGATAGTTTGATGAAATTAATTCAATTCATTGTGCCCGTGTTGTTAACTGTTTGTACTCAGGTTAATTTTGTCAGCGCCGATGTTAATGGCTATTATCGGGATAAAAAGACGGTTCAGCAGTTTCATATTAAGGGCTATCCCACACGCTTTGCACCGTCTGAACCGTCTGAACCGTCTGAACCGTCTGAACCGTCTGAACCGTCTGAACCGTCTGAACCGTCTGAACCGTCTGAACCGTCTGAACCGTCTGCACCGTCTGCACCGTCTGCACCGTCTGCACCGTCTGCACCGTCTGCACCGTCTGCACCGTCTGAACCTCTGAACCTCTGAACCGTCTGCACCATCTGTTCCACCCGCTTTATAGGCATGGCTTTGGGGAAGTGTGTATGGCGAGTGTGTAATTATCGTTGACATCAATAAATTTAAGGCGTAGATAATAAACCAACAGTTTTATCGTGAGGTATGGAATTTATTGATTTGATAGTTTTCTTGGCTCTTTATATTGAGCCCACAAGGGTGTTGTGAGAGCTAAATTTTTAACAAAATTACACAGAAAATAAGGAGGCGTTATGAAAATAAATCCAGTCGTTGGCATTATTTTTGGGGTGTTGTTGATGCTATCAATGCCTAGTTACGGTAAGGGAGAATCTGACGTAACCCAGATCGCTAAGGTCGACCATGAATTAAAGCAATTGGGCGGGGAATTTAAAAAGGTACGTGTCGAGATGCTAAAGCATATTAAACAATTAACACAAGGGTTAGCAAAGATTCAGAAATTAGAAGTCAGGCTAGCTAAATTACATTCACCTCAGGCAGGGGAGAATCATCCGCTAAAAGATGCACAAAAAGAGAAAGCCAAGGCAACAAGGAATATCTTTCAAAAACGGATGAGGAGTTGGTTAAAAATAGAATAGGAATGATCAGTTGATAGGTGGTGAGAGTCAGAGATTATAGGGTATCAACATAAGGGAGCGTTGGATCAATTATTTTTGAGTCAAGATTGTAAGTGCTCAGAGCAATCCGTTTTTGTGAAAGGTGGGGATGAGCGTTATGAGGTATTTAGGCATTGTATTATTGGTAATGTCCGTGGTTGTGATAGCGGAGGATGTATTTTATTGTTCTGATGAACAAAAGGGCATTGATGAGAAAAAATTTGAGATGCATTTTTTCGAAGACGGGAATGTTTCAATTATGTTACCGGGTGATTATAAGCACCGGATTTACAGTTGTAGTTTTCCTTGGAAAGAGATGACCCACTATAAGAAAAAAAAATCTTGTGTAAATGATAATCATAATGGTTATATGTTTAATTTTAATCCTGACAACGGCCGCTATGTTTTAGCCAAAGGCTTTGAGTATGTTTTGGGTGAAGATTCTGTATCGGTGGGTTCTTGTGCCAAGTCTGAGTAGTGATTGAAAGGTATTTTTGTTACAGATTACAGACTTAAAAAGAGTTGATTTTTTAATAGCGACGGTTTAGAACCATAAGTTAACCGGCCTTGGTGTGTATTGGATAATTTTCTTGGGTATGATCGGGTGGTAAAGCTAGGCGTTAATTGTATAATGCGAGCTGACTTTGAGGTGTGATGTGTTTGATTAAACGGTTATCACTGAATATTTTGAATATAACTATTGTTTAAGTAATAACTTATTGCTTACATGCTTGGTTTTTTTTAAAGGATTAGCACCTTAAGGTGCAGATAGACTATTGAGTGATGGAATGTTTTTAGGGCAGTTATTTATTATTTCAGCACCATCCGGTGCCGGTAAGACCAGTGTGGTAAAACGACTTATCAACGGCTTAGGTGATTTAAGAGTCTCTATTTCTCATACAACGCGGGGAAAAAGACCGGGTGAGTCAGAGGGAGAAGATTATTTCTTTGTTTCGGTTGAGCAATTTAAGGCGTTGCTTTCTAACGATGGCTTTATAGAACATGCGCAAGTATTCGATAATTTTTACGGTACATCAAAAAATCATTTAGAACATTTGTTGAGTCAGGGGCTTGATGTTATTTTAGAAATTGATTGGCAGGGGGCGCAGCAGGTACGTCAGGCGGTACCGGAAAGTCTTTCTATTTTTATTTTACCGCCATCACGGGCTATTTTGGAACAGCGTTTACAAGGTCGGGGCCAAGACAGTGACGAGGTGATTGCGCGTAGAATGCAATCAGCGGTGAGTGAAATGAGTCACTACGATGAATACGATTTTATTGTGGTCAATGATGACCTAGAACAGACCGCGGAGGCGGTGATGGCGCTTATTGTTAATCGCGGCAGAGATTATCAACCCCTGCCGGAATTAGCTGAGTTATTACAGCGTTTACTTCACTAGACGACTTTGTTTTTAAAAAGCACTCTTTTTTTACAGTGCAAAAAATAAGTCGTGCATTTTCTGGCCGGGATGTTCAGCCCGCATAAATGATTCCCCCACCAAGAAGGTGTAGATATCGTTTTCAAGCATCAGTTTGATGTCCGCTTGTGTATGAATGCCGCTTTCGGTAATGACGAGACGGTCTTCAGGAATGCTTTCTTTAAGTTCAAGGGTTGTGGTCAGCGATGTTTCAAAAGTACGTAGATTACGGTTGTTAATACCAATGAGAGGCGTATCAATAATAAGCGCGCGTTGTAACTCGGCGCGGTTATGTACTTCAACTAATATGTCCATTCCTAACTGAGTTGCTGTTTGTGCCAGTTCCTTCATTTGGCCATCGTCGAGGGCTGCAACAATAAGCAGAATACAGTCTGCGCCGAGGGCACGGGCTTCATGAATTTGGTAGGGGTCAATCATGAAATCTTTTCTTAGTGTTGGCAATGGGCAGGATTCTCTAACCATTTGTAGATAAACCTCAGAGCCTTGGAAGTACTGTTTGTCGGTGAGTACCGAAAGGCAAGTTGCGCCATGAAAGCTATAATCTTTCGCAATTTCTATGGGTTGAAAATTTTCACGAATAACGCCTTTGCTGGGAGAGGCTTTTTTAATTTCTGCAATGATTGCCGGTTGCTTTGCCCGTGCTTTTGTTTGTAGTGCATTAGCAAATCCTCTGGGGGCTTCGGTTTCTTGAATAATCGCCTCTAAGTCGTTAATTGACATGCGGGCTTTTCTTCGGCTTATCTCATCGGCTTTTGTAGCTAAGATTTGAGTGAGAATATCGGGTGGGTTAGTCATAATTTATTAAATAGAAGGTCACTTTTATAAACGATTGGAAATCAGGCAGAGTTGTTCCAGTTTTTCAAAAGCAACTCCATTATCAATAATGTGTTGTGCTTTTTGTATGCCTGAGTCTAGGGTGTCTGTTAAATTTGCGGCATAAATAGCGGCGCCTGCATTCAGGCAGACAATGTCTTTTGCCGGCCCTGGCTCTCCTCTGAGTACCTTTTTTAAGGTATCAAGGCTGCTCTGAATACTATCAACCGCTAGGGTGCTGAGCGGCGCACGTTGAAAGCCAAATTGTTCGGGGGTAATTGAATAGGTACGAACGCTACCGTTTTGCAATTCAGCAACAGTTGTAGCTGAATTAATGCTGATTTCATCGAGTCCATCTTCAGCATTAACGATGAGTACATGTTCGCTGCCCAGTTTGTGGAGTACTTGTGCTAACGGTTCTACCCATTGCTCAGAGAAAACACCGATCAACTGGTTTTTAGCACCGGCAGGATTTGAGAGTGGGCCTAATAAATTGAAAATAGTTCTGACCGCCATTTCTTTACGTGGGCCAATCGTATGTTTCATGGCACTGTGGTGTTTGGGGGCAAATAAAAATCCGACGCCAATCGTGTTAACGCATTGGCTGACTTGTTCAGCAGATAAGTCTAGATTGACGCCTGCGGCTTCTAAGACGTCAGCACTGCCTGAACGACTGGAAACGGATCGGTTACCGTGTTTAGCCACCTGCCCGCCGGCCGCTGCGACAACAAAGGCAACGGTTGTCGAAATATTAAAGGTGTTAGCACCATCACCGCCGGTACCGCAGGTATCAATAACGTGTTGACCGGTAATCGTAACGGGTGTTGCCAGTTCCCGCATTACGTTAGCTGCCGCGGCAATTTCACTGACGGTTTCACCTTTTAAACGCAAGGCAATTAAAAACCCTGCAATTTGAGCAGGTGTTGCCTTTCCGGTCATGATGAGATGCATCACCGCATGCATCTGGTCAGGGTTTAGGTCTTGACCGTCAAGTAATAAATTTAAGGCTTTTGGCATGTCCATTAGCGTGCTCCAGTGAGAAAGTTCTGTAGCAAATCGTGACCGTGTTCGGTCAAAATGGATTCCGGGTGAAATTGAACGCCTTCGATGTCATATTCTTTATGACGTACCCCCATGATCTCTTCGATATCACCCGACTCATCTTCAGTCCAAGCTGTCACTTCCAGACAGGCGGGTAATGTGTCTTGTTCGATGACCAAGGAATGATATCGAGTGGCTTCAAAGGGGTTTTTAAGACCGTTGAAAACACCGATGTTGTGGTGGTAAATGGGGGATGTTTTCCCATGCATAATACGCTTGGCATGGGTGATTTTTCCACCAAAGGCATGGCCGATACTTTGGTGTCCAAGACAAACCCCCAGAATGGGGCATTGGTCCGAAAAAGTTTTAATGGCTTCCACAGAAATACCGGCTTCATTTGGCGTGCAGGGACCGGGGGAAATAACTAATTTGTCGGGCGCCATCGTTTTGATTTTGTCAATACTGGTTTGGTCATTACGAACGACTTCAACCTGAGCGCCCAGTTCACCTAAATATTGCACTAAATTGTAAGTGAATGAGTCGTAGTTATCGACCATGACGACTTTAATCGCATTCATGATTTATAGTCCCCTTCTAGACCGGCTTCTGCCATGCTGACGGCTTTGAAAATGGCGCGTCCTTTGTTCATGGTTTCATCCCATTCGTTTCTCGGTACTGAGTCATAAACAATGCCGGCACCGGCTTGAATATGCAGTGTTTTATCTTTTATAACGGCCGTGCGAATAGCGATTGCAGTATCAAGATTTCCTGACCAAGAGATATAACCCACAGCACCTGAGTATATGCCCCTTTTGACAGGTTCAAATTCGTTTATTATTTCCATAGCTCTTATTTTGGGTGCGCCGCTGACTGTACCGGCAGGAAATGTTGCTTCTAAAACATCGAAGGCATTTTTATCTGCTTGTAAATTGCCGGTAACATTGGAAACAATATGCATGACATGAGAGTAGCGTTCAATAATCATTTTGTCAGTGAGTTCAACGCTTCCTGTGGTAGCAATACGACCGGCGTCATTACGGCCTAAATCAATGAGCATTAAGTGTTCTGCTAATTCTTTAGGGTCTGATAATAATTCTTGTTCCAGAGCAATATCTTGTTTCGCTGTTGCGCCTCTGGGCCGTGTCCCGGCAATAGGTCTAACGGTAACGGTGTTATCTTCTAATCGTACTAATATTTCCGGCGAGGAACCGACAATATAGAAGTCCTCAAGATTGAGGAAGTACATATAGGGTGAAGGGTTTAAACACCGTAAAGCACGGTAAAGGTCTAATGCCGGTGCAGAATAAGGGATGGACATTCGTTGCGACAGAACCACCTGCATGATATCGCCGGCAACAATATAGTCTTTAGCTTTGTTGACCGCATTTTCAAAGCCTTCCTGAGTAAAGCCGGAGATAAAATCTTGTTCGTTAACGGTTGTGGGTTGCGATTGTTTATGCGGTTTAGCAGAACTTTCACGGAGTTGCTGAATCAGTAAGTCAAGACGCGTACAGGCGGCTTGATAGGCCTCGGGCTGTTCTGGGCAGGCATGGGTTAAGAGCAGCATTTTTCCGGACAAGTTATCAAAGACCAGCATTTCTTCTGAAACCATTAACAAAATATCGGGTGTTTGCAGGGGGTCGAGTTTGCCCTGCGACTTTAATTTGGGTTCAATATAGCCAATGGTTTCATAGCCAAAGTAGCCGACTAAACCGCCATGGAACCGGGGCAAGCCTGGAATATCAGGCACGTTAAATTGTTCTTTAAAGGTTTCAATCCACCGTAAAGGGTTTTCGACCGTATGCTCTTCTTTGAGTTGTCCTTGCTCTTCAATGCGAACGGTATATTCAAAAATTTTTATTTGCGTTTTGCAGGGTAACCCAATGATAGAATAACGGCCCCATTGTTCACCGCCATGCACCGATTCGAATAAATACGAGTAAGGCTGGTCGGCTAATTTAACATAGGCGCTGAGTGGTGTATCCAAATCCGCCAGAATCTCACGGGTAATAGGAATTCGGTTATAGCCTTGCTGGGCATAGTGATTAAATTCGTCTTCGGTCATTTGGTCTTGCATACAAAAATATTTAAGTAGCACGGTTTATGGGTAGGCAATGGGTCGCATAATGCTCTGATTGCCATACAGGGACATTTTTATACCATGAAACACAATGATATTGACATTGAAACTAACGATAATCGTTTTTTTTTTAAAAACGAGTGTTTTCAGTGTTTATATGAAAACAGATTTCTTTTATGTTGCCTATCAATTGACCCATCAACGAATTATTATAGCTTTTTTTTGTCGGTTATTCTTATCGGCAACCATAAAATCATAGATTCTTTAATGAATCTAACTTAACAGTTGATTTGATTTCATCCACCAGTGGGGGGGCAACCATTCCGGGTTCTTGGCTAAAGAGGTTGGCTGTCGCACAAGCGATACCCAGTTTAAGTGCCTCGGCAAATGATTTATTTTGTTGATAGGCTAAGGCCAGACCGCCCACGAGCGCATCACCGCAACCCACCGTCGTGATAAGTTTTTGGGAGGGAAGTTTATTGCAGTAAGCCAGTAAGGCTTCTGTTTGAGTGACTGCGATAATGCCATTTTTCCCAAGTGAAACAATAACAACCTCGACGCCTTGGCGAATAAAGCATTGCGCTGCGTTTAAGATTGCTTTGTTAGTGGTTAGCCGGTGCCCTATCAGTGCCTCCATTTCGGCTACGTTAGGTTTAATTAAAAAGGGCAGTGCTTGCACGCTGGTGGCCATGTTTGGACCGCTGGTATCTAAGAATACACGGGCCGATTTGTGTCGGCAATGGGTAATAATATCGGCATAAAAATGTGTGCTGGCACCTCGCGGTAGGCTCCCGGATAAAATAATGATGTCACCGGGTTGCGTATGTCTATTTATTTTGTGAATTAACGCAAGACTGTCTGTTTCGGTGACTGCAAATCCGGGCGTTCGAATATGCGTTTCTTGATCAATGGCGGCGGTTTGTAAGGTAATATTGTAACGTGTGAGTCCCGGGACGTTAGAAAAATCGGCAGTCAATAATGTTGAGTTTAACGGTTGAAATGATGCCCTTGATTGTTGGCCAATAAAGCCAAGGGTAGTGACGGGAGTTTTCATGGCCGTGACTGTTTTGGCGACATTAACGCCTTTTCCTGCGGCATAGTGTTGAATTGTGTTAGCAGTGAGGTTACCGGCATGCAGTTGCTCCAGAGTAATAATTTGGTCAATCGCTGTATGCGGGGTTACCGTGAATAGGTTTGCCATAAGTTAACAGGGTCTAGGCTTAAGTCAATTTAGTTTCATTATAGTCCTATTTAACGGCGCCGTATTTGAACGGCTAAATTATGCTACTCTAACGCTTTATTTTTTAAGGGAAGATTGAAAAAATGACAACAAGAATTAAATGGGTGGGTGATGCTATGTTTGTGGGCGAGTCGGAAAGTGGCCACGCGGTTGTAATGGATGGTCCACCTGAAAACGGGGGTCGTAATATGGGTGTTCGCCCCATGGAGATGTTGTTATTAGGAATGGGAGGATGTACTACGTTTGATGTTATCCATATTCTGAAAAAGGGTCGCCATGAGATCACCGATTGTGTGGCGGAAATTAGTGCTGAGCGTGTTGAAACAGTGCCCAAAGTCTTCAGCCGTATTCATGTGCATTTTGTGGTTACCGGGCGCCAACTGAAAGCAGCTGTGGTAAAGCGTGCCATTCAATTGTCTGCAGAAAAGTATTGTTCGGCTTCAATCATGCTAGAGAAATCAGTTGAGATTACTCATGATTTTGAATTAATTGATGTCGATAGCCTCTAGTCATTTGTTTTATTTGGCTGGCTAATAAGTGCTTCATGAATAGAGTGGTATTCATGAAACTTCGGGCGGTAAAGAAAAAAGGCCAGGGCTGACAACAGGGAAAAAATATAGAGGGTGTTAATGGGGTCGCCCCAAAGGTATAAGGTAATACCATAAAAGCCAATCGAGTCGGCGGCCAGCATGGAGATGAGCGTGGTTAACTGGTAGCGTGCTTTTGCCGTTTTGTCACCGGGCATCGTTTGGTTTAAACGTACCATGATATGGCGGATGATATTGGTAACGGGGAACGTAATGATGGCAAGGCCATAGAAAACAGTTCGTAACAATACCAAGGAATTATTGGGTGGATTGAGGCGGTATTGATCGCCATTAAAATGACCGATTAACGTGATGGTCATGAGTGCAAATAGCAAGCTGCCCCATATAAGCCAGGCGATAAAAAGGTCTTTTTGCTGCGGTGAAGTTGAGGGGCTATGCATGCTAGTAGTCGTTTTTCTGTTGGTGGCGGTAGGAGCGGGCTATCACTAAAAAGGCAAGGAAGTCATAGAACCCATGGGTCACAATTGGGATGAGTAAGTTGCGTGAGGCCTCAATATCTAAGAGTAGTCCTAAGTAAGCGCTCATCAGTGTCGCTAATAAGAAGTAAAGGAGTGTGACAGCATGGACCAGGCCAAACAATACACTGCTAACAATAAGTCCTGTTAGCATGCCCCAAGAGCTTTCCATCCACGGTTGAATAACACCTCTAAATAGTATTTCTTCTGAGATCCCGGCTATTGCAGCTAAGATGAGTAAATCGGTCCAGTGATAACGGAGTAGTACGGGGCCCAACATATCCAAAAGCAGTGTTTTAATTTTTGTTAAGGATTTTATGTTGAGTTGATAAAGTGCCAGAAAAATAATAAAGATTGGCAATGTGGCGATAATGCCGTGAAGAAAGGCTGTTTCTGAAAAGTACAGCGATGCAAAGGGATTGATGTCAGCTAGCCAACCTAAGACCAAGGCGAGACCAATGAGCGAGCCTTCAAAAATGCATGCCTGTTTGAAGAAATTTTCAGTGTTAATAGAGGAGGCCATGAGCGATGAAGATCGGAAGGTAATTTAAGAGCTTATGCTTTCGGTAAGGTCACGCCTTCTTGGCCTTGGTATTTTCCATCGCGGTCTTTATAGGAGGTTTCACAAACCTCATCAGCGCCGAAAAACAACATTTGGGCCACCCCTTCATTGGCGTATATTTTCGCCGGTAAAGGCGTGGTATTAGAAAACTCCAAAGTGACATGGCCTTCCCACTCCGGCTCAAGTGGCGTTACATTGACAATGATGCCGCAACGGGCGTAGGTCGATTTACCCAGGCAAATGGTCAGTACATCACGGGGTATTTTAAAAAACTCGACAGTCCGAGCCAGTGCAAAAGAATTGGGAGGGATGATGCAAACATCAGACTTGATATCGACAAAACTATTTTGGTCAAAATCTTTTGGGTCGACAATAGCGGAATTAATATTGGTGAAAATTTTAAATTCATTAGAGCAACGGACATCATAACCGTAACTTGAGGTGCCAAAGGAGATAACGCGCCCCTCTGATTGGTGTCTGACCTGATTATCGACAAAGGGCGTTATCATGTCGTTTTGTAGCGCCATGTGGCGAATCCATTTATCGGGTTTAATACTCATGTTTTTTCGTTATTATCGTTTGTATTTTAGGGGGTGGAGAAATTTAAAATAGCACGCTTGTCTGATGCTTCGTGCGATTGATTTTTTCTGACAGTATAACTTTTTTATTTTAACATGCCGCTTAATTGTTTATAGCAGAGAATTACAGTGAGACTCTTTTAGAGCTTATGAAATGAACACTTACCCGTGCTAATTGTTTGGGGTTCTCGCTATTAAGAAGGGCTCTATCAGGGTATAGTTATCACTTTTTTTCAATAAAATTTTTTAGCGAGCGGTTAGGATGTGAAGATAACGTAATAAGGTGTTATTTTCGGGTCTGAGTCAATCAGCGTTTCAGGGTGCATGGAATGAAAAAACTGAACGGCGTTGCGCATTTTATGCATGCGTTTAAGTGGTCTATAGCGGGGTTTAAGGCTGCTTTTAGCGGTGAGGCGGCTTTTAGGCAGGAGTTTGCGTTATTTGTTGTGTTAGTGCCGGTCGGTTTTTTTCTGGGTGAAAATGGTACTGAGCGCGCTTTATTGATGGGTTGTTTGTTACTGGTATTGTTGGTTGAATTATTAAATACGGCGATAGAATCGGTGGTTGATCGAATCGGTTTGGAGTATCACGATTTATCAAAGCGAGCTAAAGATTTAGGGTCGGCAGCCGTCTTTGTTTCACTGGTAACCGTAGCGGTTGTTTGGGGCTTGGTTTTATTCGGATGATCTTGGGGGAGTGTCAAAGATGAGTCATGGGTAGAAAATGATGGGGTCAAAATTAAAATTTCAGGTGAGTAGTGCCAAGCTAACTATATTATTGGCATTGTTTTTGGTTGTTTTTCATAATATTTCTTTTTGGCGCGCGGTTTTAAAAGTATTTGAAACAACGTGGAGTGAACATATTGGCTTTATTGTCGCCGTTTTTGTTGCGTTAGTTGTTTTTCTTAATCTGATTTTTACCCTGTTAAGTGGGCGTTATCTACTTAAGCCGATTGCTATGTTAATAGTGATTGCGGCCTCCTTTGCTAGCCATTTCATGGATTCTTATGGTGTTTTAATGGAGCGTAATATGCTTTTGAATGCGCTTCAAACCGATGTGGGTGAGACCTTTGAATTGGTTAATATCCAGATGATTTTGAATGTAACGCTGTTAGGGTTTTTACCGGCTGGGTTGATTTATTACACGGAGATTGATCGGAGTCTGGGGATGATGCGCTTTGTCCGCTTGAAGGTTGTGCTTGTCAGTTTGCTGGTAATGGCGAGTATTGCGGGTGTTTTTTTTCAGGAGTTTGCCTCGGTGGTAAGAAATGAGCGTCATTTGCGGCATTTAATGAACCCGATTAATTTCAGTTACGCGTTGATAACGTTGGCGAAAAGAAATTTAATAGCCGGTCCTGTGGTTATTCAGGCGATTGGTGAAGATGCCGTTTTAGGGGAGTCCCAACTACGCAATGAGAAAAATAAGCTATTTATTTTAGTGGTGGGGGAGACAGCGCGTGCCCAAAATTTTTCTCTGAACGGTTATGTACGACAAACCAACCCTGTACTAAGTGGTGAGAATATTATTAATTTTAGTGATGTTTCATCCTGTGGTACGGCAACGGCAACCTCGCTGCCTTGTATGTTTTCTAAATTTAATCGCAGTGATTATTCGCACGCAAAGGGGCGTACCTATGAGAATTTATTGGACGTACTTCAAACTGCCGGTATTGGTGTGTTATGGCGGGAGAATAACTCAGGGTGTAAAGGGGTGTGTGACCGGGTTCCGACCGATGAGTTAGTGGCCAGCGAGGTGGCCGAATTTTGTACAACAGGAGAGTGTTTTGACGAGGTTTTGTTGCATAACCTTCAGGCTTATGTGTCAGGACTTCAAAAAGATACCGTTATTGTTTTGCATCAAAAAGGCAGCCATGGTCCGGCCTATTATTTAAGATATCCTGAGGCCTTTGCTGTTTTTAAACCGGTGTGTATGACCAATCAATTGCATAATTGTCAGCAATCAGAAATTACCAATGGGTATGACAATACCCTTCTTTATACCGATTATTTTTTAGGTCAAGTGATCGACTTCTTAAAACAGAATTCAGTGCAGTTTGATACGGCGATGCTATATCTTTCAGACCATGGGGAGTCTTTAGGTGAGAATAATCTTTATCTGCATGGCCTGCCTTATATGATGGCTCCAGAGCAACAAACCCATATTCCAATGTTGTTATGGTTGCCTGATGAGGTTTATGGGCAGCGGATGAATCGATCCTGTCTTGAAAAGGCAAGCCAAAGATCTTTGTCGCATGACAATTTGTTTCATTCCGTGCTGGGCTTTATGAATGTGCAAGCAAAGGTTTATTCGCCAGAATTGGATTTATTTGCCAATTGTCAATCGTACATCTAAAACCATCCAATGCCGCCGGCGCTATTATTTTTAGGGCCGGTATCGGTAATTTTTTCAGCTATGAAAAGGGCTCTTTTAAACGTTATTATTGAATAACAATGTTGCCAAATTTACCGCTATGGTCTTTGTTTTGTAAAGAAAGTTTAGCGGTCATTTTTCGAGCAATTTCGCGATACATTGTTGCGGCCTGACCATCAGGGTCGTGCGCAACCGTTGGCGTTCCCGTGTCTGCCAGTTGGCGAATATTAATATCGAGAGGTAGGGCGCCTAACAGGGGTACTGCATTTTTTTCTGCCATGGCTGAGCCGCCACCGGAACCGAAAATAGCTTCCTCATGACCGCATTCGCTACAAATATGAATACTCATGTTTTCTACAATACCTAATACGGGAATGTTGACTTTGTTGAACATGCCTAGGCCCCGTTGGGCATCTAATAGCGCAATATCTTGCGGTGTGGTGACAATAATGGCGGCGGTCACTGGAATTTGTTGTGCTAAGGTGAGTTGAATGTCGCCGGTTCCCGGTGGCAAATCAATTAATAGGTAGTCAAGGTCGTCCCAATTGGTATCTTTGAGGAGTTGTTGTAAGGCATTGGTGACCATGGGGCCGCGCCAAATCATCGGTTGGTCTGGATCAATGAGGTAGCCAATGGAACTCGTTTGAATGCTGAAAGCGACTTTGGGCTCCATTGTTTTTCCATCATGACTCGTAGGGTGACCTGAAAGGCCGAGCATGGTGGGGATGCTTGGGCCATAGATATCGGCATCAAGAATACCGACGTTAGCGCCTTCTGCAGATAATGCTAAGGCAAGGTTAACGGACGTTGTTGATTTTCCGACGCCGCCTTTTCCAGAGGCCACAGCAATTATATTTTTAATATTGGGTTGCAGTTTGAGTGATTTTTGCACGGCATGACTGGCAATTTCATAATCCACGGTGATGTCAATAGCGGTAATACCAGCCAGTGCTTTAAGGGTATGGTTGATGGTTTTTTTGAGTTCGCTCTCATAGCTTTTAGCAGGATAACCTAATGTTATTTTTAAGAGAACAGTTGTTTCTTTGATTTCAAGGCGTTTAATGGCTTTTGCCGAGACCAGATCTGTTTCCAGATAAGGGTCCATGATTGTTTGTAAGGCGGTATTAATAGCGCTTTTAAGATCGCTGGACATGCTTTGGAACTCCGTGTGGATGAGTGGTTTTTTTAAATAGCGGATACTGGATAAGTATTTTACAGGTTAGCGGGCGTTTTGCATGCGGATTCTGTGTTGACCACAACATTTTATGTTTGGTTTATGCAATAATTATCGGTTATTTATCACATAGCTTTTACACTGATTATTATGTCTGAAAGAACAATTCTTGTTACCAGTGCGTTACCTTATGCGAATGGGCCGATTCATTTGGGCCACTTAGTTGAATATATTCAAACTGATATTTGGGTGCGGTTTCAAAAGCAACGGGGACACCGCTGTTTTTTTGTTTGCGCGGATGACAGCCATGGAACGCCTATTATGTTAAGGGCTGATAGCGAAGGGATTAGCCCTGAGGATTTGATTGCGCGCGTTAGTATTGAGCATCAAGCAGATTTTAAGGACTTTTCGGTTGCCTTTGATCATTATCACAGTACGCATTCCGAAGAAAATAAGACCTTGTCGACATTAATTTATCAGCGCTTAAAAGATCAAGGGTATATTTCGTCGCGTGAAATTACGCAGGCTTATGATCCGATTAAGGAAATGTTTTTGCCGGACCGGTTTATTAAAGGGGATTGCCCGAAATGTGGTGCTAAAGATCAGTACGGTGATAATTGTGAAGTCTGTGGAGCGACGTATTCGCCGACAGATTTAAAAAATGCGGTGTCAGTGGTTTCAGGGGCGAAACCTATAGAGAAAGACTCGGTTCATTATTTTCTGAAATTATCGGGTTTTAGTGAAATGCTACGTGAGTGGATTCATGGCGGTCATGTGCAGGATACGGTTAAAAATAAATTAGATGAGTGGCTTGAACAAGGCCTGCAAGAGTGGGATATCTCTCGTGATGCTCCGTATTTTGGTTTTGAGATCCCAGGAGCGCCGGGTAAATATTTTTACGTTTGGTTAGACGCGCCTATCGGCTATATGGCTAGTTTTAAAAAGCTCTGCGAAAAAGAAGGCTTGGCGTTTGATGATTTTTGGCGTGAAGACAGCACGGCGGAACTGTACCATTTCATTGGTAAAGATATTATTTATTTTCATGCTTTGTTTTGGCCTGCTATGTTAACAGGGGCTGGTTTTAGAACGCCCAGTGCTATTTTTGCACATGGCTTTTTGACCGTTAATGGCGAGAAAATGTCGAAATCGCGCGGTACTTTTATTAAGGCGCGTACTTATTTAGAACATTTGAATCCGGAGTATTTACGTTATTACTTTGCGGCTAAATTGAGTGCTGGTATTGATGATATCGATTTGAGTTTTGATGATTTTTCGCAACGGGTCAATTCAGACCTTGTCGGTAAAGTGGTTAATATTGCCAGCCGCTGTAGTGGTTTTATTAAAAAGCGTTTTAATAATCAGTTATCGGATCAGTGTGCTGAGCCCGCGTTGTATCAGCAGTTCATTGACAGCAATGAAACGATCGCACAGTTGTATGAAGGGCGTGAGTTTGGTAAGGCGATGCGAGAAATTATGGCCTTGGCTGATTTGGCAAATCAATATATTGATGATAAAAAACCATGGGTAATTGCTAAAGCGGAAAATCAAGATCAGGAGTTGCATGAAGTCTGTTCTATGGGCATTAATTTGTTTCGTGTGTTAGTGGCTTATTTGAAGCCAGTGGTGCCCGTGTTGGCTCAAGAGTCTGAGCTATTTTTAAATATTGAAAGTCAATTATGGCCGACAGAATTTGAGCCTCTCACCGGGCATACAATCAATCAGTTTAAACCGTTGATGACACGTGTTGACCCCGCTAAAATTGCGGCTGTTGTTGAGGCTTCGAAGGAAAGTATGGCGCCGGTTGCCGATGCTGTTGTGGAAAAAAAACATGAGCCGATAGCAAAGACTATTGCCTTTGATGATTTTGCTAAATTAGATTTACGGGTTGCTAAAATTATTAAGGCTGAGGCCGTTGACGGCGCGGATAAGTTATTGCAGTTGACCGTTGATATCGGTGATGAGACCCGTACTATTTTGGCCGGTATCAAGTCAGCTTATACGCCGGAATCTTTAACCGGTCGCTTGGTGGTTGTGGTGGCTAACCTTGAACCACGGAAGATGCGTTTTGGTTTGTCTGAAGGAATGATCATTGCAGCGGGTCCCGGTGGCGAAGATATTTGGGTATTAGCGCCAGATGAGGGGGCACAAGTAGGTATGCGAATTAAATAATGCAGGATTATCTGCTTATTTTAGTTAGCACGATTTTAGTGAATAATTTCGTGTTGGTTAAATTTTTAGGCTTGTGTCCTTTTATGGGTGTTTCAAGAAAGCTTGAAACGGCCATGGGGATGGGCTTAGCTACGATTTTTGTTTTGACCTTGTCTTCTGTTTGTAGTTATATCGCGAACCAGTATTTATTGGTGCCATTAGGTCTTGAATATTTGCGTACCATTGTTTTTATTGTGGTGATTGCCTTTGTGGTTCAATTTACGGAATTGGTTGTTCATAAAACCAGCCCGATGCTCTACCAAGCGCTGGGTATTTTTTTACCGTTGATCACAACCAATTGTGCTGTTTTAGGCGTAGCGTTGCTGAATGTTCAGGCACAAAATGGTTTTCTACAATCGGCTTTGTATGGTTTTGGTGCGGCGATTGGTTTTTCATTGGTATTGGTTTTGTTTGCCGGGTTGCGAGAACGGATTGAGTTGGCGGATATTCCGCTGCCTTTCAAGGGTAATGCGATTGCTCTGGTGACAGCCGGATTAATGTCGATGGCATTTATGGGCTTTGCCGGATGGGTTAAAGGGTAATTAATTGTTTTGGGTTTGCTTGGTCTTTGCTTTTTTTGGGGTGATTTTAGGATACGCCGCGATTCGATTTAAAATTGAGGGTGATCCTCTGGTTGCGGAAATTGAAGCGGTGTTGCCGCAAACGCAGTGTGGGCAATGCAGCTTTCCGGGCTGTAAGCCTTATGCTGAAGCGATTGCAACGGGAAAGGCTGATATAAATCAATGCCCACCGGGAGGAGAGGCGGGGGTTAAAGCCTTGGCTGATTTGCTCGGTCTTGAGGTTAAACCACTGGATGAGAATTTCGGTGTAGCAACAGAACAAAAAGTTGCAGTCATCGTTGAGACTGACTGCATAGGGTGCACCATGTGTATTCAAGCCTGTCCCGTCGATGCTATTTTAGGGGCGGCTAAGTATATGCATACGGTTATTGCTTTTGAATGTACGGGTTGTGATTTATGTGTTGATCCATGCCCGGTTGATTGTATCGTAATGACGCCTATTGGTCTGAGTGTGTCGAATTGGCAATGGCCGGAACCGGTAAACAATAGGCATTAAGACGCATTAACAATGCTGTTGGATTGGTATGGACGGGGTAATGGTATTTAAACGTTGGACTCTTGACGGTGGGCTTGATCTGGATGGGCATAAGGATTTGTCTCGTCAGCGCTCGATCATCAGCGCCACTATTCCCGATGAGCTGGTCTATCCATTGGTGTTTCGGTCCGGCGAGGTTGCTAGGGCTTTGGTTAAAACCGGTGATCGAGTCTTAAAAGGACAAGTCATTGCGGAGTCGCAAGGTGCTCAAGGTACTTTGTTACATGCGGCAAGTTCGGGCTATATACAAGAAAATGAATTACGTACGATTGCCCATCCTTCGGGGTTAAAAAGTCTCTGTCTTATCATTGCAACGGATGGTTTAGATGAGGCCTGCTCTGTCGCTGAGCCGGTCCATTACAGTCAGTTATTACCTGTCGAAATCCGTGCCAAAATTCATCAATCCGGTATTGTGGGTTTAGGGGGGGCGGGGTTTCCTACCGCCGTTAAGCTTAAGCCTGAGAGTTCTTGTGAAGTCGACACCTTAGTTATTAACGGTGCGGAATGTGAGCCCTATATAACCTGTGATGATCGATTAATGCAGCAATATCCAGAGCAAATTTTATTGGGAATACAGGTGTTATTACGCGCGTTAACGATAAAAAAATGTGTGATTGGAATTGAAGAGGATATGCCAGAAGCAATAGATTCGATGCAAAAGGAAATTGACCGTCAGGGTATTGATTATATACAGGTAAACGTCGTGCCGGCTCTTTACCCCGCTGGAGGCGAGCGACAATTAATTTTTCTGCTGACGGGGCGGGAAACGCCAAGTAACGGTTTTCCTGTTGATGTCGGCGTAATTTGTCAGAATATCGGCACCGTTATGGCCGTTTATCAGTCGATTTTTCAAGGCCAAGCGTTAACCGAAAGGGTGGTGACGCTTACGGGGTTAGGGCTTAAAACACCACAAAATATGTGGGTAAGAATAGGAACGCCCATTAAGGATCTTGTTAGGCAGTGTGGTGGTTACAACGGCTCGATTGAACGATTGATTATGGGCGGCTTAATGATGGGTTTTGTATTGCCGGACGATAGTGTTGGAATTACAAAGGCAACGAATTGTATTTTGGTTGCAACCCCAAGAGAGGTTGCGAAAACTCGTGATATGGAGGTGCTGCCTTGTATTCGTTGTGGGGAATGTGCAACGGTCTGCCCCGTTAATTTGTTACCGCAGCAACTTTATTGGTATAGCCAGGGAGGCGATCATGATAAGAGCCAGTCTTTTGGTTTGTTTGATTGTATTGAATGTGGTTGTTGTGATGTTGTTTGTCCGAGTCATATCCCGTTAGTGCAGTATTTTCGAGCCAGTAAAAGTAAGGCAGTTTTGAAACGTCGTGACGATGAAACTGCGGGTTTAGCCAAGCAGCGTTTTGAGAATCAGCAATTGCGTAAAGCACAAGAAAAAATGGAGCGAGAACAGCGTATTCGATTAAAAAAGCTAGCGCTCGTAAAGTTGAAAAAAGAGAGCGCAGGCTCAGCACCTAATGCGGCGGATAAGTCATGAAATCTTTATGGGTCACCTCACCGTATTTGCCGCCACAAAATAGTGTGAGTAAAATCATGTTTAAGGTGTTGGTCGCGTTGCTACCGGGTATTTTTTTGTTGGCATTGTTTTTTGGCTGGGGTGTTTTTGTTAATATTTTGTTAGCCGTTTTAACCGCATTAATAACAGAAGCTATAGTGCTTAAATTAAGGCAGCGGCCCGTGCTAAAGAGTTTGAAAGACTTAAGTGCACCCTTAACAGCGGTACTGTTAGGTATTGCCATACCAACGGTGGCACCCTGGTGGTTGATTGTCTTAGGCACAGGTTTTGCGATCGTTATTGTTAAACAGCTCTACGGTGGCTTAGGGTCTAATCTGTTCAATCCGGCAATGGCGGGGTATGCCTTTTTATTAATTTCTTTTCCGCAAGAGATGACCGCTTGGGCGGTGCCGGGGAGTTTAAATGCATGGCAATTTTCAGACATCATCCGATTATTGTTCTTGGAGCAATTACCCGAAGCTATAACGGTAGATGGCATCACGATGGCAACGCCCTTAGATGCAGTAAAAACACAATTAGCGATGAATCAAGAATCAGCCGTTGCGGTGCCAGCCACTGTTGAAAGACTCTTTACTCAGGGGTGGGGGTGGCTGTCATTAGGCTATTTTGTTGGGGGGCTCTGGTTAGTTCAACAACGTGTTGTTGCTTGGCAAATCCCTTTGGGTATTTTGTGCGCGTTAGCACTGATTTCGACAGGATTTTATTTTTATGATGATCAATCGTATAGTACGCCAGCATTTCATTTGTTGGCGGGCGCGACGATGGTGGGCGCATTTTTTATAGCAACCGACCCGGTAACGGCTGCAACCTCACCGAAGGGACGTTTTATTTTTGGTTTTATGATCGGTGCTTTGACATACCTTATTCGTGTTTGGGGAGGATATCCTGATGCGATGGCATTTGCTGTTTTGTTAATGAATATCGCTGTTCCAGTGATTGATTATTATACTCAGCCTAAGGTTTTTGGGGTTCGGCGTTGATTGAAGGAGTACAGCGGTCTTTGTTGATGGCATTAATTCTCGGGCTGTTTGCGGTCGTAGGGATTGGCGCAGTGACATGGGTCTATAATGTAAGTAAAGCTAAAATCATTGAAAATGAACGTGCCGCGTTGATAAAACAATTATCAGCGTTATTACCTGAGGGATCCTATGACAATGATATTGTTAATGACACCCTAGAGTGGACAGAGCCTGATCTTGCAGCGGGAGGTCCGCTAACCATTTATCGATTTAGAAAAAACACGCTACCCGTCGCAGTTGTTATTCCGACTGTGGCACCCGACGGTTATAACGGCAACATAAAATTATTAGTGGCGATTACGAAAGAAGGCGTTGTTTCAGCGGTACGTGCTGTTGCGCATCATGAAACGCCCGGGTTAGGCGATAAAATGGAGCTTGAACGCTCGGACTGGATTGATCTATTTAAGGGGCAGTCACTGGCGTTATTGCCTGAGTCGCAATGGCGGGTGAAACGTGATGGTGGGACATTTGATCAATTTACCGGGGCGACGATAACCCCTCGAGCCATTGTGAAGGCGGTGAAAAAAACGGTGATTTTTTTTGAAACGTACGGGGATGAATTATTTCTACCGTTACAACCTAAGGGCCGGTAGGAAGGATGATAGTGTGGATGCAATACAGTCAATTAATTAAAGAAGGCCTTTGGACTAATAATCAGGCTTTTGTCGCGTTGTTAGGGTTATGTCCGTTATTAGCTGTGAGCAATACCTTGATCAATAGTTTAGGGCTAGGGCTAGCGACGACGATGACCTTGGTTTGTTCAAACGTGACGGTTTCAGTGATTCGAAAAGCGATTCCCAATGAAATTCGATTGCCTGTTTTTGTTTTAGTGATAGCATCGATCGTGACGGCCATTGAGCTCATGATGAATGCTTATTTTTTTGAACTTTATAAGGTATTAGGAATTTTTGTTCCTTTGATTGTTACGAATTGCGCCATTATTGGCCGAGCAGAATCTTTTGCTTTTAGAAATCCACCACATAAAGCTTTTTTGGATGGCCTTTTTATGGGCTTAGGCTTTACGTTGGCGCTTGTTTTGTTGGGCAGTGTTCGGGAGATTCTAGGTGCGGGCACCTTGTTCTCAGGTGCGGCGCTAATGTTTGGTAAGTCTGCAGAAAGTTGGACGGTATTCTTATTTGAAGATTATTCAGGCTTGCTTTTAGCTGTTTTACCCCCGGGTGCCTTTATTGGCTTAGGGTTGTTGATAGCACTCAAAAACAGTTTGGATATTCAGCGTAAAGCGTATAGAAAGGAATTTAAAGAGCAGTCTGTTGATAAAATGAATTAGTTTGTTTGTTTGTTTGTTTGGCTTGGCGGTGTGGTATTTATAATGAATCAAGAAAAACGTAATATTATTTTTGATCGCTTAGCGGTAGCGATTCCGGAGCCTAAAACAGAGCTTCAATACGCGACAGTTTTTGAGTTATTGATTGCCGTTGTATTATCTGCGCAAGCAACTGATAAAAGTGTCAATAAAGCAACGGTAAAATTATTTTCCAAGGCGAATACGCCGGAGGCAATATTGGTTTTAGGCGAGCAAGACTTAAAAAGCTATATAAAGACGATTGGGCTTTTTAATACCAAAGCTGCAAATATAATCAAACTTTGCCAACAGTTAATTGATGGTCATAAGAGTGAAGTACCGCGAACCAGAGAAGCGCTTGAGGCGTTGCCCGGCGTGGGGCGTAAAACAGCTAATGTGGTGTTGAATACGGCCTTTGGTTATCCAACCATTGCTGTAGACACGCATATTTTTAGGGTTTCTAACCGGACGCGTATAGCGCAGGGTAAAACGGTTTTGACGGTTGAAAAAAAATTAGATAAAGTCGTTCCTAAACACCATAAACTTGATGCGCATCATTTATTGATTTTGCATGGACGTTATACTTGTATTGCTAGAAAGCCGCGTTGTGGAAGTTGTGTTATAGAGGATTTGTGTGAATCAACAGAGAAAACGATCATTTAGTGTTGTGTTTTGTCGTGGAAGGGTAGTTAAAAACGTTGTGTTATCTACAGCAGTGGCAGATGAGTTTAAAACTCATGGAAAGTGTCAGAATATTCAAGAGAGTTGTTAAAAAGAACATTGGAATAATTTAACCCTAAAACAGGGGGTATGAAACGCGACAAAAGGACGCAATACAGTTATTAAAATCCAAGGTACAATGTGCTACACCGTATTATTAGAAATTTGTAGAGGATAAGAAATGAAAAAGTTAAATAAAACACCGTTGGCAGCAGCATTAGGTACTGCGTTAGTTTCTTCTTTAGGCGCTGCGACTGTTAGTGCAGAAGTGAATCCTTTTGGAATAAGTGAACTTTCGGGCGGCTATATGCAACTTGCAGAAGCGAAGACGGGAAAGGGCGAAATGAAGTGTGGCGCTAATATGGCGGGCATGAAGAAAGATGAAATGCAATGTGGCGCTAATATGGCTGGCATGAAGAAAGATGAAATGAACTGTGGCGCCAAAATGGGAATGAAAGAAGGTACCTGTGGAGAAGGTCAGTGTGGCGCTATGATGATGGGCGAAGAGCCTAAAATGCCAACAGAAGGTAAGTGTGTAGGTAAAAGATAATCTTGTCTTTTTATTGATTTATGGATAATCGAGAGTATTCGGTTATCGGAGCGGGGCTTGGTTTACGGCGGTCGTTTATGCAAACGATTGCTGATAAGCCTCCGGCGTGTGTCGATTTTTACGAGGTTGCACCGGAAAACTGGATTACCTTAGGGGGTAAGATGGGTAAGCAATTTCGGGCGTTGACTGAGCGTCTCCCTTTTATTTGTCATGGTTTGTCGTTGTCTATCGGTAGCGCAGATCCATTGGATGAAGTGTTTATTCGGGAAATTAAAGATTTTCTTCGAACCCACCAAATTAAGCTATACAGTGAGCACCTCAGTTATTGTAGTCATAAGGGTCATTTGTATGACCTTTTACCCATTCCTTTTACCAGCGAAGCGGTTGAGTATGTGGCGGGGCGTATTCGACGTGTTCAGGATATTTTAGAGCAAAGAATTGCTATTGAGAATGTTTCGTATTATGCAGTACCCAGTCATGAGCTTTCAGAAATAGAATTCTTTAATGCGGTTGTTGAGCAGGCTGATTGTGATGTGCTGCTAGATCTAAACAATATTTATGTGAATAGCATTAATCATAGTTATGATCCGGAAGCTTTTTTAAAAGCAATTCCAGGCGAACGTATTGCGTACGCGCATGTGGCAGGACATTATGTTGAGTCGGAAGATTTTTTAGTTGATACGCATGGCGCTGCTATTGTTGATCCTGTTTGGACGTTGTTAGGACAAGCGTATGAATTATTCGGCACCTTTCCGACACTGCTAGAGCGTGATTTTAATCTTCCTGCTATGAATGAACTGCTGAGTGAAGTTCAGAAGATTAAGAAAATACAAAATGATTATCAGTTATCCAGGCGCGCAATAAGACATGGCTGAAAATAAGAATAATGTTTTTTCTTTTCAGGAGAAACAGGCGGCCTTTACTGATTACTTAAGAAACCCTCAGGTTTGCCCAGTCCCAGAAGGTGTTATTCCGGAACGTATAGATATCCATCGTGAACTGATGTTTAACAATATCAGTAGTTTTCTGGAGACGAGCTTTCCTATTTTACGGTCAATCATTGAAGACAATGCCTGGAAAGAATTGTGCCAAGATTATTTTCTAGTCCATCACAGTAGAACACCGTATTTCTCAGAAATACCAGAAGAGTTTTTGTCCTATCTTCAGGAGGAACGAGTTACACGGGCAGATGATCATCCATTTATATTGGAATTGGCGCATTATGAATGGGTTGAAATGGCATTAGCAATTTCATTGGATGAGCAACCGAAAGTGAACGATCAGTTAATCCAAGAGTCACTGACAACTGAAATTGCATTATCGCCGTTGGCTTGGCCACTGGCCTATCAATATCCGGTGCATTTGATATCTTCTACTTTTAAACCACAATGTCCGCCCGAGGCAGCTACTTTTTTGTTGGTTTATCGGGATAGTGATTTAGAGGTTAATTTTATAGAAATGACGCCGCTCACGTTTCGGCTACTGCAACTGCTTGAACAACAGTCAGTTTGGTTGTTGGATGATTGTTTGAAGGGTTTGGCTCGAGAATTTGTTAATTTTAAGCCCGGTGTGATTTACAACGGAGGACTGGGGATTTTACAGGACTTAGCGGCCAGAGGCATTGTCTATCAACCGTAAAATTAGAATGCATTTTACGGTTGATAGTGGGACTGAAGGGTTAGTTGTTGGTTACAGTCACCGAGTTTTAAAAATAGTCGGTGTTTGTGGCGCTTGTTTTATTTGCAGACAGTGGTAAGCGGCATTCTCATAGCGAATTCGGAGTGATTGGGTATGTTTTTGTTCTCTGAGAAATTTTTGGGCTTCTTTTGCTGTTAAGTCTTTCATCATATAAGTAGCGATACACATGCACGGCTCTTTAAAGCGCGCTCGGTCTATGTCTTTATTAATTGAGTTTTTGAGTTCGCGGGCGATGCACTGTTGCGAAAACTTGTGTTCAAAAGGGTGTTTGTCCATGTCTCTTGCTTTGTTATGTCCGTGGTCAAAGCTCATTTTTGGGGCGGAATTAACGGTTGTCGAAGGTGCATGTGTTGTTTCTTTTGGGTTGTCATCTGAGCAGGCAGTTAAAAATAAAGTCAGTGCCATGGTGTAAAAAAACAACCGGAATCGTAGTTTTGTTATTTTCATAGTATTTTCACAGGAAGGATAAAAATAAGCAGATAATACCTTATTTCTACTCTATCATTTTCCAAATTGGCTTACCAGTCGGTATTTTTTTGAATAATTAGAAAGTGGCAAGTCTATGTTATGGATAACAATCGGAGGTTGTAAAAAATGAAAACGGTTTCATTTGTGAGTCATTTTGAATCTGCCTTAGCGCAATTGCCTGAATCGACAAAAAAAGAGTTGGAACGCCCTTTTAGACAGTGGTGTGATCGCCTGAATGGAGGTGGTTTCAAGGCGCCGACTGAGCATGAATTTATTCAATCGGTTATAAAGGTGTGTGGTTCCAGTCAATTTGTCGCTGAAAGTTGTGCAAGAGATGCCGCATTATGGGCGGATTTGGTTGCGGGAGAAACCTTATACGCTACCGTTAACCGTGAAGATTTTTATACCGAAACCTTAGCGGCCTATGCGGTGACCAGTGAAGCAGAGTTAATGGTTTTACTCAGGCGGTTTCGGCGTTGTGAAATGGTCAGAATTGCATGGCGTGATATTGCCGGTTGGGCATCTGTAGAAGAAACATTATCAGATTTGTCGGCACTCGCCGATGCCTGTGTTCAGTATGCACTTGATTTTTTACACGCGCAAGCAACCCAACAGTGGGGCGTGCCCGTTTTATCGAATGGTAAGGAGCAACGCCTCGTTGTTTTGGCCATGGGTAAATTAGGGGGGGAAGAGCTTAACTTTTCCTCGGATATCGATTTGATTTATTGCTATGCCGAATCAGGAGAATTAACCGCAGGTAAGAAGCATTTAGATTACAGTGACTTTTTTTCTCGACTGGCAAAAAAGCTAACCCGTGTCTTAAGTGACGTCACTGTAGATGGATTTGTTTATCGGGTTGATACCCGTTTAAGACCTTTTGGCGCGAGTGGCCCATGGGTTATGAGTTTTGTAGGGCTAGAAAATTATTATTATACCCAAGCGCGGGAATGGGAGCGTTATGCCATGGTCAAGGCACGCGTTATTGCCGGTGATGCTGACATGGGTGAATTATTGATGGAGACACTTAATCGGTTTGTGTATCGACGCTATTTAGATTACGGGGCTTTTGAGGAGCTACGCCGTATCAAATATAAGATCAAAGAAAAACTGGTGGCAGAAGGCAAGGTCGATAATATTAAGTTGGGTGTTGGCGGAATTAGAGAGATTGAATTTGTGGTGCAATCTTTTCAATTAATAAGAGGCGGTACGGATATTTATTTACAGCACCGTCAATTACTTATTATTTTGGATAGATTAAAGACGACTGAATTATTACCGGAACAGGATGTTGAAATATTGCGGGCAGCTTATCTCTTTTTGAGAAAAACAGAAAATCGCTTACAACAATATCGAGATGAACAAGTCCATGACTTACCGCAAACAAGCCAAAGAAAATTTTTGTTAGCCTATTCAATGGGGTTTGATAATTGGCAGACCTTTTTAGTTGCTTTAGACCGACATCGACAACAGGTTTCAGGAATTTTTGAGCAGCTATTTTCTCGCTTAGATGAAAAAAAAAGCAAAGGTTTATCGCTCTGGGTTGGGATTGCAGACGATGATATTTTAATAACTGATTGGCTTGCTTTAGGTTACAGGGATGCTGAGAATCTGTTGGTGCGGGTAAAAAAATTTAGAGAGTCAGCAGCGGTTAGGCGATTAACGACTAAAGGGGCTGAAACCTTAGATCGGTTGGTACCTTTGGTCATAGAGCAAACCGGGCAGGTCATGAATCAAGATGAAACCTTGATCCGATTATTAGGATTATTGTCGAAAGTCGCCGGTCGTAATGTTTATTTTGCGTTGTTGATTGAAAACCCAAAAGCGTTAACGCATTTAATTAAATTAACGGCGGCCAGTCCATGGATTGGTCAGCAAATGGCCGCTTATCCGGTTTTATTCGATGAATTGTTGGATGGGCGGACATTGTATGAGCCGTTGTCAAAAGATAAGTTAAACGCTGATTTGGCGCTTGTTTGGGCAAAAAACAAGGACAATGATACAGAAACATTCATGAATGAACTGCGTCGTTTTAAGCAGATTAATATGTTGCGCGTGGCGGTAGCTGGAATTATGGATGTTATACCGGTCATGGTGGTCAGTGATTACTTGACTGCACTTGCAGAAGTGGTTTTACAGCAGGTCGTTCACTCTGCTTGGCATTTATTAGGTCAAAAACACGGTCTACCTCAAGGTTGTGATTTTGAGTCCAGTGGGTTTGCCGTCATTGGACTTGGGAAATTAGGCGGTTATGAGTTAGGGTATGGCTCAGACTTAGATATGGTTTTTTTATATCATAGTGTCGATGAGGGTGCTTTAACGGATGGATTAAGACCGATTAGCACGGTTGAATTTTATGTTCGGTTAGGACAGAAAATTTTATTTTTGTTAAACAGCAAATTGTTATCCGGTATTTTGTATCAATCGGATATGCGTTTGAGGCCCAATGGTGATTCCGGCTTATTAGTGGTTTCTGTACAAGGATATGCGATTTATCAGCAAGAAAATGCGTGGACCTGGGAGCATCAGGCTTTAGTTCGGGGGCGTTTTGTTGCGGGGGATCAGTCCGTGGGTGCAAGATTTGACACTATACGAGAAAATATATTAAGCCAACCTCGAGATTTTAGTGTGTTGAAAAAAGAGGTTTTGGCAATGCGTTTGAAAATGCGAGATCATTTTTTAAAACCGAATGACACCTCGTTTCATTTAAAACATGGGACTGGAGGTATTGTCGATATTGAGTTTATAGTACAATTTTATGTATTAGCTTATGCTGAAAGTAATTTAGAGTTAGTAACATTCACCGATAACATTAGATTGCTCCAACTTTTACACGAGAAAGGGGTTCTTTCTAAAAGAGATGCAGATATTTTGCAACGAGCTTATTGTGAGTATCGCATTAAAAGCCACCAACAGGTTTTACAGGAACGGGCGGTAGCGGTTGATGGTAGATGCGTTGTTGAATTACGTTCGCAGGTACAGTCTGTATGGCACGCTATAATGGATTAATTTAATGATTATACGGTGGGAGAAAGAATAATGACGATGGATGACAGAGATGGTGTTATCTGGATGGACGGAGAATGGCTGCCTTGGCGTGAAGCGAAAGTGCATGTATTAACGCATACCTTGCATTATGGCGCCGGTGTTTTTGAAGGTATCAGAGCCTATAACACCGATAAAGGCGCTGCCATATTTAAGCTCCAAGAGCATACGGACCGGTTGTTTAGATCCGCGCAGATTTTGATGATGAATGTGCCTTTTACCAAGGATGAGTTAAATAAGGCACAACGTGAGGCGATTAGCTTAAATCAACTCGACAGTGCTTATATTCGAACCATGTGTTTTTATGGCTCAGAAGGAATGGGGCTTCGAGCAGATAATTTAAAGGTTCACGTCATGGTAGCCGCTTGGGAGTGGGGAGCGTATTTAGGCGATGAAAATCTTGAAAAAGGCATCCGGATCAGAACGTCGTCATATACGCGCAATCATGTTAATAGCACCATGTGTAAGGCAAAAGCCAACGGTAATTACATTAACTCAATTTTAGCATTACAAGAAGCGTTATCGACCGGTTATGACGAAGCTTTGTTGTTAGATCATGAGGGTTTTGTCGCCGAGGGCAGTGGCGAGAACTTATTTATTATTCGTAACGGTAAGATTTTTACGCCTGAAACCACGTCGGCTTTGGAGGGGATTACCCGGGAAACTATTATGACTATTGCTAATGAGCATGGTTATGAAGTGATAGAAAAGCGTATTTCCCGTGATGAAGTGTATGTGGCCGATGAAGCCTTTTTCACCGGGTCAGCAGCAGAAGTAACCCCTATTCGTGAATACGATGGACGTGTGATTGGAAATGGCGCAAGAGGACCGGTTACCCAACAAATTCAAGCATTATACTTTGACTATGTGGGTGGTCGTCGCGATGATCACCAGGAATGGCTGGATTATGTGAACTAATGAGGTTGATGATTTGAATAAAGTCTTAGTCGTGGGTCCTTCGTGGATCGGCGATATGGTGATGGCGCAAAGTTTATTTATAACCATAAAGAGCTTGAATCCAGATGTGCAGATAGATGTATTGGCGCCGGCATGGACGTTTCCATTATTGGCGCGTATGCCAGAAGTTAATCAGTCTGTCGCGATGCCCTTAGGACATGGTCAATTAGGCTTGGGTGAGCGAGTTAAATTAGGACGCCGTTTAGCTGTAGAAAATTACCAGCGAGCAATGGTATTACCTAATTCGTGGAAGTCTGCGCTCGTGCCTTTTGCCGCGAAAATTCCACAGCGAGTGGGTTATTTAGGGGAATGCCGTTGGGGTTTATTAACAGAGCCTCGTAAATTAGTTAAACAGGTTTTGCCCATGACCGTACAACGTTTTGTTGCTTTGGGCTTGGCAGACGGTGGGTGTCCGGCTGATATCCCTATCCCTAAATTACATGTCAGTTCCACGGGGCGGGCTGCGGTCACGGCTAAATTTAATCTCACTCGGGATCAGAAAATTTTGGCATTATGCCCGGGTGCAGAATATGGTTTGGCCAAGCGTTGGTTGCCGGCGCATTTTGCAGCAGTTGCAGAGGCTAAAATAGCGAAAGGTTGGCAGGTCATGTTATTAGGCTCTGATAAGGATCAAGACGTAGCTGGGCAGATTAATTTGTTGACGAAGCACCAGTGTCTGGATCTTATCGGTAAAACAACGCTGGCTGAAGCGGTTGATTTATTATCGTTAGTTGATGCGATTGTGAGTAATGATTCTGGGTTGATGCATGTTGCTGCTGCTTTGAATAAGCCCTTGGTTGCTATTTATGGTTCTTCAGATCCGGGATTTACCCCGCCGTTACATCAAGCCGCTAGGATTATTTCTTTACAAAAGTCATGTGCTCCTTGTTTTAAACGAGAATGTCCCTTAGGGCATACGCATTGTTTAACTGAAATTATGCCTGATCGTGTTCTTTCTGAAATAACTGCTTTTAACTTGTGAGGATTGCCATCGTCAAGCTATCGGCGCTCGGTGATATTGTCCATGCCATGGTCGCTTTACAGTTTTTAAAAAGTCATATTAAGGGCATTAAAATTGACTGGTTTGTAGAGGCTGCTTTTGCTGAATTATTGGCAGATAATCCTGATGTTGGTCAAATTAACGTGGTTAATTTAAAGGCGTTAAAAAAAAATAAAAAAGGTATTTTTAAGCACTTTAAGGAGCTTAAATGTTTTTCAGAAAATGACTATGATTGGATTATCGATGCGCAGGGCTTACTAAAATCTGCCGTGGTGAGCCGGCTATTGGGGAAAAATACCGCAGGCTTTGATCGGGGTTCAGCGCGCGAAGGCTTGGCAGCAATGTTTTATAACAAGACCATCACCAGTGCTTACGAGAATAATACGATTGACCGAAATGTTCAGGTTATTACCGAACCCTTAGGTTTTCGGGTGAGTGAGGCGATGATCATGACTAAGCGGCCATTTTTATTTTACCGTGACTGCAGTGATGTCTATGAGAAGTATCTTTCTGAGACGAAAAAGAATATTGTTTTTGCGATTGGCTCAACCTGGGAGAGTCGAAATTACCCAAAAGAGCACTTTCTTGAGGTGATAGAGGGGCTACAACAACATAGTTTAATACTGTGGGCGACAGCGCAAGAAAAAGAACGCGCTGACTGGATTGCACAGCGTTCCCTATTTGCAAAGGTTTTACCTAAATTAACCATGAATGCGTTAAAGGCAGTGATTGCAAATACAGATTTGATGATTGGAAATGATACCGGGCCTACGCACATGGCTTGGGGACTCAATAAGCCATCGATTACCTTGTTTGGGCCGACGCCGGTGAGTCGGATTTATCAGACTGAAATCAATATTGCCTTAAAGTCGCCTTCTACAGTCAATCCTTTAAAGCTTAATAAGCAGGATTTTTCTATTGCTGAAATTCCCGGGACTGTTGTCGTTGAACACGCGCAAAGGTTGTTAAGTTAGCCACCGGATAGCGACACACATCAACAGTGTTATCTGAGACTGACAACGTGGAATAATTGTTAATTTCAGAGGTACGGCATTGAGTACGTTTTTTAAAGTGGTGTCTCCCATGTGCACCGTTTTGTACTTTTGTTCTTGAACCAGGGGTTCAAGTGGGAACATTACAGATCAAAAAGGCTTTCCGTTAACGGACATGCTCACCATGATCAACGTCTGTACCCTAAGTTTGTATCTAAGCCCAAGAAGACCAAATACGCCTCGGTTGCTACAGGAGACACAGATTCATTCTAACGCAGTTGGTGGCGACAGGAAATGGAAAATTAAACTTTTTCGAGTGTGTTATCTATTTTTCTTTGCAATCGTAATAGCTGACGGTCAATTTCAAGGTTTAATTGTGGATTTTCAATTGTTGTCGGGTCAATGTCGTGGACTAGGTTTAGAGCGGCCATAACGGCAACTCTTTCTGCATTAGTGACTTTCCCGGAGTCTCTAATTTCTCGCATTTTATTATCAAGCCGTTGTGCTGAATGTGTGAGATTATCTTTTTCTTCAGTTGTGCACGACACTTTATATTCTTTCCCGAGTATAGACAGTGAAACAGAACAGTTTTTTGTCATGACATATGCTCCATTGATTTGAGTCGTGTTATCATGGCTTCAACTTTTGTTTTTGCTAGAACCGTTTTCTCGATTAGTTTAGATTTTTCACGTATTAATTCTGCCTGTTTGATTTTAAGCAATTCATTTTCTTCGGTAATGGAATTACACATTTGAATAAGACTATCCAGTTTTTCTTCAAGGATCTGAATTTGATTAAGTTGCTTGTTTTCACTTGCCATGGCTTGGAATAGGGTTAATGTTGAAATTGCTCATATAATTAGTATAGACCCTGATACTAGCATAAGGGGTCTGGTTTATTAAAGTTCAAAAAAAGGGTTAACGTTATTTTATGACATATTTATCTATTGATGCATTGTTAATGGATGCCGGTGTAACATCCAATGCGGCTGAGGCACACGGTCTTGCAACAGGCATGTTGTGTGTTGATATTCAGGTGTCCAATGATTTATGGTTAAAAGAATTATTGGCAGAGTCAAAGCCATTGACCGATGTTGAAAAATTGGCGTTGTTGGCATTGTTTGAACAGACAGCTAAATTGTTGAGTGAGGGCGGTTTTGAGTTTGATTTATTATTGCCTGATGATGATGAGATTTTATCTAACCGTGTTGAGGCCTTAAGGCATTGGTGTTTAGGTTTCTTGTTAGGTTTGGGGTTTACCCGTTCAGTAGATGATTGGCCCGGTGAAAGTGGTGAGTTGCTAAAAGATCTTGTTGCATTTACGCATGTAGACGGCGATGCGGAAGGCGAAGAAGATGAGGTTGCTTTCATTGAATTGGTGGAATATGTTCGAGTGGCTGTTCAGGTTATTCATTCTGATTTAGCTCAAGAAGATGATGCAAAGGCATTGCATTAGAATGGTTGGATTTTTAAAAAATAATAAAGTATGAATCAAGAAGAGTTTAAACGTCGACGACGTTTTATGATGGAAGAGGTGGGTGAGGGTAACATCGTTATTATTGCCAGTGCCGCCGAAAAAAACCGCAACAGAGATGTTGATTATCCTTTTCGTCAAGACAGTGACTTTTATTATTTAACAGGATTTGCGGAATCAAATGCTGTAGCCGTGTTTATTCCTGGGCGTCAGCAAGGTGAATATTTATTGTTTTGCTCTGAATTTGATGCGCAAAAGGCGTTATGGGAGGGGGTTCATGCCGGCTTAGAAGGCGCTGTTGAAGATTATGGTGCTGATGACGCTTTTCCTATTGAAGATCTAGATGATATTTTACCGGGTTTGCTTGAAAATAAAGCGCGGGTATTTTATCCGATGGGGCGTGACAGTGAGTTAAATCATCATATCTTGGAATGGGTTAATACCTTAAGGGAAAAAAGTCGCTCGGGTATCCGGGTGCCCGGTGAGTTTGTTTCTTTAGAGCATGTGCTTCACGAGATGCGTCTTTTTAAGAGTTCTCAAGAAATTGCGTGGATGCGTCAAGCGGCAGATATTTCCACGAAGGCGCATATTCGGGCTATGACGAGTTGTCGGTCGTGCCAATATGAGTTTCAAGTTGAGGCGGAATTGATTCATGAATTTATGTTTCATGGCCTTAGGTCACCGGCGTATCCATTGATTGTAGCAAACGGTGCTAATGCCTGTATTTTACATTACACTGAAAATTCTTCACGGTTACAAGCGGGAGATTTGTTATTAATCGATGCGGGCGCGGAATGTAATTATTATGCGGCAGATATTACCCGGACTTTTCCGGTATCGGGTCGTTTTAGTCAGCCGCAGAAATTATTGTACCAATTGGTCTTAGATGCACAACTCGCGGCTATTGAGCAGGTACACCCTGGGATACCTTGGAATCGCTCACATGAAATTGCCATCGAAGTGTTAACGGCAGGTTTAGTGGATTTAGGTATTTTGAGTGGTGCGGTTAGTGAATTAATTGAGGAAGAGGCGTATAAACCTTATTATATGCATCGAATTGGACATTGGTTAGGGATGGATGTGCATGATGTGGGAGATTATAAATTAGATGGGCAGTGGCGTGTATTAGAGGTGGGGATGGTCTTGACTATTGAACCCGGGCTTTATATTCCTAAAGAGGACACTTCGGTTGCACCACAGTGGCGAGGTATTGGAATACGGATAGAGGATGATGTTCTGGTAACAGACAGTGGTTGTGAAGTATTGACTGATGCAGCACCTAAAAGTATTCAGGAGATTGAAGCATTGATGCAGGCCGGATAAATGCGCTGCGATTATGATTTAATTATTGTGGGTGGTGGATTAGCCGGTAATTGTTTAGCTTTGGCATTAAAAGATTCCGGCTTGCGGATTGCATTAATTGAAGCTGAAACCCCTGCAGAACGAGAGCATGCTCCGATAGGGCAACGTGCCTTGGCTTTGGCGTATGGGTCAACCGTCATGTTGGCGGCTTTGGGCGTGTGGGAGACCATTAAAAAAACCGCAACACCGATCAAGCATATTCATGTTTCCGATCAGGGCCACTTTGGTAAGACGCGTTTATCAGCAGATAAAGAGGGTGTCGATGCTTTGGGCTATGTAATTACGGCCCGTCATATAGAAAGTCATGTCAGTGAACAAGCCAGTAAAACGGCATTAACGACTTATTGTCCTGCTCGAGTCGTGGGGTTGATATCCAGTGATGAAGCAGCCTATGTTAATCTTAATGTTGATCAGCAATCGGTTAATTTGACGGCTAAACTCGTGATAGGCGCCGATGGTGGGCAATCTACGGTTCGGCAATTATTGGCTATTGAACAAAAGACTACGGACTATTTCCAAAAAGCGATTGTGACGACTGTTCGTTCATCGTTAGGGCATAACAATGTTGCCTATGAGCGTTTTACCGCGGAGGGGCCTTTAGCTGTTTTACCCGCAACAGGCAATCACAGTTCTGTCGTGTGGACGCGTACAACGGAACACGCTGATGACCTCATCCAAAGAAGCGATGCAGATTTTCTGGCGGAACTGCAAAATTGTTTTGGTTTTAGAATGGGTTCATTACAGTTAGTAGGCCCCCGTTTTGCTTTTCCAGTGAACCTTATTCGGGCTGAAAAGATGGTCCAGAGGCGTGCTATTATTGTCGGTAATGCCGCACATCAATTGCATCCGGTGGCAGGGCAGGGTTTTAATCTTGGATTACGTGATGTATTGCAGTTAGCAGAAATGTTAATCGAACAGGTTGAGAACGAAGGCGATATTGGTGAACCTGATTTTTTAGATAGCTATGCAAAAGCGCGCCAAATTGATCATGATAAGGTTATTAATTTTACCGATGGATTAGTCCGTGTTTTTTCTAATGATTGGCTTCCTGTTACTATTTCACGCAATACAGCATTGATTTTACTCGATCATGTCAATAGTGTTAAATCCTTGGTGACCCAGCATGCCATGGGCTTAGGGGGTAGATTACAACGTCTTGGGAAACGGAGATATTGAGGTGATAGATCAGTACGAAGTTGTTGTGGTCGGGGGCGGCATTGTGGGTGCAACCGTTGCGTGTGGATTAGCACGCGCAGGGATTTCAGTCGGGTTATTAAATAAAGATGATCCGCCGCGAATCTGGTCACAAGTTGGCTGTGATCTTCGTGTTTCAGCGCTCACACAAGGGTCCGTTAATATTATGCAGGCGTTAGGGGCTTGGCCTGAGATTGTTCGACGGGGTGTAAGCCCTTATCGGGATATGCGTGTTTATGATGGCGCTGGTCATGGTTGTCTGCATTTTGATAGTGCTGAAACACATTTTCAAGAATTAGGTTTTATCGTTGAAAATAGAGTAATTGTTGCCGGGTTATGGGATCTATTCGAGAGTTTTGAATGTGGTGAATCAATCTGTGCGGATCCCGTTGTGGCGATAGCACCTCATGATTTAGGGCGGCAATTGACGTTACGAAGTGGGCGATGTATTAAAGCAGAGTTAGTTATAGCTGCAGATGGCCAGCACTCTGTAATGCGCAGTCAAATGGGTATTGGCGTACAAGGCTGGCCTTATCATCAACAAGGTTTAGTAACAACGGTATCAACCGCTAAGAGTCATCAACGGACGGCTTGGCAGCGATTCTTAGAGCAGGGCCCATTAGCTTTTTTACCGTTGCATAACGGACAAAGTTCAATTGTTTGGACGCTAGGGACAGCAAGTGCTAAGGCCTATACTGAGTGCTCAGAGGGGGATTTTTTAGCTGCTTTAACGAAGGCTTCAGACGGGCTTTTGGGTGAAATAACCGCCGTGGGTACGCGTGCTGCTTTTCCACTGAATTTTCAACATGCGAATAGTTATACGGCTGAGGCTTTTGCCTTAGTGGGTGATGCGGCGCATACCATGCATCCATTAGCAGGACAGGGTGCTAATGCCGGATTATTAGATGCCGCCGCTATGATTGAATTATTAGCACAGGCAAAAGAACGACGACGGCCGTTAGGCGGTCAGCAAGTGTTAAGACGCTACGAGCGCTGGCGAAAAGGCGATAATTTAGTCATGATGACGGCGATGGATTTATTAAAGCGAATGTATGGGGTTCATGAGCAGCCTTTTGTTCAATTGCGATCACTGGGAATGAATGTGATTAATAACTCAAGGCTTCTTAAGAAAATGTTTAATCAATATGCGATGGGACTCAGGTCAGGTTTGCCAACGTTGGCTTCCAAGTAGTTGGGCTAGAGGCCTCGGTCATATTTTTTAGAATAATTAGCAGTCCTATTATGAGGTATTGTTTTAGAATGATTGTTACAGCCGCTGTTAATTAGAATGCGTAGATTAAAAAAAGGAATAGAGTGATGAATATTCATGAATATCAAGCAAAACAAATTCTTAGTGATTATGGTATTCCTGTTCCTGTTGGGAAATTGGCTTCGACTGTAGAAGAAGCTAAGCAATGTGCTCAAATGTTAGAGCGTAATGCTTGGGTTCTTAAAGCACAGATTCATGCCGGTGGGCGGGGTCAGGCTGGCGGCGTTCATGTGGTTGATAGTTTTAGTAAAATCGCAGAAGTGAGTCATCAGTTATTAGGGACGCGTTTAGTCACTAAGCAGACCGGAGATAAGGGACTGCCAGTGAATTCAGTTTGGATTGAAGAAACGGTTGCGCTTAAGCGTGAATTTTATCTGAGTGTGTTGGTTGAGCGTGTTTCTGAGAAGTTGGTGTTTATTGTTTCAGAGGCGGGCGGTATGGATATTGAAGAGGTCGCGCTTAAGACGCCAGAGAAAATTCTGTCCGTGGAGGTCAATCCCATCGTTGGCTTGCAATCGTATCAATGTCGCCGTGTTGCTTATGCCTTGTCTTTGAAGGGTGAGCAGATTCGTATTATGGAGCGGATTATGCGAGGTATGTATCAGGTGTTTATTGAAAAAGATGCCAGTCAAATTGAAATTAATCCCTTGGTTGAAACAGAAAGTGATAATTTATTGGCGCTCGATGCAAAGATAACGTTTGATGATAATGCGTTGTCTGGGCATTCTGATATTTTAGCGTTAAGAGACCGGGAACAAGAAGATATTAAGGAGAATAAAGCGCAAGGCTTCGGGCTTAATTATATTACGTTATCGGGTAATATCGGTTGTATGGTTAATGGTGCCGGGTTAGCAATGGCGACGATGGATCTGGTTAAGCTAAAAGGCGGTGAGCCTGCTAATTTCCTTGACGTGGGCGGCGAGGCAACGGCTGCCAGAGTCACGGAAGCGTTTAAGATTATTTTATCGGATGAGCAGGTTAAGGCGATACTGGTTAATATTTTTGGCGGTATTGTGCAGTGCGATATGATTGCAGAAGGTTTGATTATCGCTATTCAGGAAGTAAAGATGACTATTCCCATTGTGGTTCGATTGGAAGGGACCAATGCAGAGTTGGGCAGGCAATTGTTAAATAATTCTGGGTTATCAGTTATCGCTGCCGAAGATTTGGAAACAGCGGCCATGAAAGTTGTTGATTATGCGGAGGGCATATGAGTATTTTGATAAACCAAAGTACGAAGGTGATTTGTCAGGGCCTTACCGGTAAGCAGGGTCTTTTTCATTCGCAACAGGCATTAGCCTATGGTACAAAATTAGTTGCCGGTGTTACGCCAGGTCGTGGTGGTGAACAACATTTAGGATTAACGGTCTTTGACAGTGTTCAGGAAGCGGTTGATTTAACGGCAGCTGATGCCACTATGATTTATGTGCCAGCACCCTTTGCGGCCGATGCGATTTTAGAAGCGGAAGAAGCCGGTATAAAAGTAATTGTTTGTATTACCGAAGGCATTCCAATTTTACATATGCTCAAAGTAAAAGCGGTTCTTGAAAATTCAGGCTCCGTGCTGATTGGCCCGAATTGCCCCGGTATTATTACCCCCGGAGAATGTAAAATTGGAATTATGTCGGGCGATATTCATTTGCCTGGCAAAATTGGTATTGTCTCGCGATCAGGAACATTGACTTATGAGGCGGTCAAGCAGACTACGCAACAAGGCTTAGGTCAGTCAACCTGTGTTGGTATTGGGGGTGACCCGATTCATGGTTTACGATTTATTGATGTGATTAAATTGTTTGAAGAGGACCCCGTGACCGAGGGCATTGTCATGGTTGGAGAAATAGGCGGGAGCGAAGAAGAAGAGGTTGCAGACTATATTGCAGATCATGTCAGTAAGCCAATAGTCGGTTATATTGCCGGCATCACAGCACCTCCTGGAAAGCGTATGGGGCATGCCGGTGCTATTATTACCGGTGGCAAGGGCACGGCGGAAGGGAAAATTGCGGCATTGTCGGCGGTTGGTGTTGACGTGGTTAGGTCGCCGACTGAAATTGGTGAGCGAATTAAAGCGCGGTTATCTTGAAGACCGCATTCTATTTAAAGTTGTAATTTTTTTAACAGAAAAAACAATGACCCTGAATATCGCATTGGCCCAGATGAATTTATTAGTCGGTGGTATTAGTGCTAATACCGATAAAATTATAACGGCGGCTGAAAACGCACGTGATCATTTGAAAGCTGATCTTGTGGTTTTTCCTGAATTAACAATTACTGGTTATCCACCGGAAGATTTATTATTTCGTGAAGATTTTCTTAACAGTGCTAATGAAGCAATAAACAGTATTGCCCGATCATTGCCTAATATCGCTATTGTGATTGGGTTTCCTGAGAGGGAAGAAGGTAAACTTTATAACAGTGCAGCTTTTATCTGTGACGGTGAAGTTCAGGCGGTTTATCGCAAAAATGTATTGCCTAATTATGGCGTCTTTGATGAACAGCGATATTTTTATGGTGGCGAAAATCCTTGTGTTTTTAATTTCAAGGGATACGTAATAGGACTGAGTATTTGTGAAGATATCTGGAGTTCAGGCGTTGTTGAAAGAACCCAGGTATTGGGCGCTGAGCTATTACTTAATTTAAATGCTTCACCTTTTCATGCCGGTAAAATTTATGAGCGAGAGAAAACCGTACGTGAACGTATTGATGGCGTAAAAATTCCTGTTGTTTATGTTAATCAAGTGGGTGGGCAGGATGAGCTTGTCTTTGATGGCGCCTCTTTTGTCATGGATTCTTTAGGCAGTATTGTTTTCAGAGCGCCTGAATTTATTGAGGATCTGTCGGTGGTGCGGTTTAATCAGGGTCTTGGTTTGTTACCCATGGAATCTACGTTAGCGGCTTATTATCAGCCGGTTAAAAGTGAATATCAGGCTTTGGTTTTAGGGGTTCGAGATTATGTTCGAAAAAATGGTTTTCAGGGCGCTGTGCTAGGGTTGTCGGGGGGGATCGATTCTGCATTAACGCTTGCACTCGCTGTTGATGCCTTGGGTGCGGAGCATGTGGAAGCGGTACTTATGCCGTCAGAGTATACGCAAAGTATGAGCGTGGAAGATGCGGAAAAGCAAGCCAACACTCAAGGTGTTAAATTCAATATCATTCCTATTCATTCAGTGGTTACGGCATTTAATTCGGTGTTGTCGGGTATCTTTGAAGACAGTAGTGCTGGGGGGGTTACGGAGGAAAATATTCAGGCTCGTTGCCGCGGCGTGATTTTGATGGCGATTTCTAATAAGCAAGGTAAGTTATTATTGACAACAGGGAATAAAAGCGAAATGAGCGTGGGGTATGCTACGTTATACGGTGATATGGCCGGTGGTTTTGCACCCTTAAAAGATGTTCCCAAATTGTTGGTTTATCAACTGGCAGAGTATAGAAATAAATTGTCATTGGTGATTCCTGAACGTGTTATAACACGACCACCGTCAGCTGAATTAGCACCTGATCAAATAGATGAAGATTCACTGCCGGCTTATTCCAATCTTGATCCTATTTTGAAAAGGTATGTTGAACAGGATCAGAGTGCTGAAATGATAATAGCGGCAGGATATACAGAAGCGGATGTTCACCGGGCTATTTCATTAGTAGACCGAAATGAACATAAACGCCGCCAAGCACCACCGGGTATACGTGTTACGAAAAGGGCTTATGGTCGTGAGCGGCGTTATCCCATTACCTCAGGGTATAGTGGGATAGTTTCGTAGTCTTACGTTGAGCAGTTTTGAGCCAGCAGACTACTTTTCCAGACCAATAAAGTCCCAAATAGTGTGGATGATACTGGTATTTTGGTAGACGGGGGGTGGACCGTTGGGGTAGTTTTTTTGATAAACGCGTTCAGCATCCTTGGCTAAGTCGTCAATGCCTAAGTGCTCGTAGGCTTCTTGCATTATTTTGAGCGCATGGGGGATTGCAGTCGTTTTCTGATAATTTTTTATGACAGCACTGGCGCGGTTTGCAGCAGCGATATAAGCTTTTCTTCTAAGGTAGTAGTGTGCAATGTTTATTTCATAGGAGGCCAGTTTGTTACGGAGTGCAATGATGCGTTGTTTGGCATCAGGGGCATAGGCGCTATTAGGGAAACGACGTATTAATTCGGAAAAAATAGCAAATGCTTCGCGGCTGTTGATCGGATCACGTTGTGAGGCATCTGTGGGTAAAAAACGCGCAATATAGCCAGTATCTTGATTATAATTGACCAGACCTTTTAAATAATAGGCGTAATCAACACTCGCGTTAGTCGGGTTGGTTTTGATGAAACGATCAGATGATGCGATAGCGGCTTCAAAGTCGTCATTTTTATATTGTGCATAAGCCAGATTAAGCTGGGTTTGTGCGGCATGATCCCCAAAAGGGAATCGGGCCTGTAATTCTTCATACAGGGTAATGGCCTTTTGAAAGTTTTGGTTTTCTAATGCTTTGTCAGCATCTAATTGAAGTTGCTCTGACTCGACCAGACTATTTTTTGCCTCAGGGCTTGATAAGTCAAGATTCTTTAAATAATCACATCCGCTTGTGGGCAGTATTAATGCGGTAAGAAGGGCAATTCTTAGTAAGCGGTGGAGTTCAATATTAATATTGTGCGACATGGATTAATTATGTAGCCTTCTGTGACTGCATTTTTTTTAAATGAGATTTGGAGTATACCTTAAATTAACTTTTAAGATTACCAACGTTGAATGAATTTTATGATTAAAACAATACCTTTTGAAATGGCTGGCTATCGATTAGACCGGGCACTGGCAGAATTATTCCCAGAGTATTCCAGGAGTCGGTTGCAGACGTGGATAAAACAGGGTCGTGTGTGGGTCGATCAGGAACAATTACGATGCAAAGATTCCGTGAAAGGAGGGGAAGTCATAGAGCTTCATGCTGAAGCTGAAGTTGTGACTACCTTAGAAGCAGAAGAATTACCGCTAGATATTGTTTTTGAAGACTCGGAATTATTAATTATTAATAAACCCGCTGGTTTAGTGGTTCATCCAGCTGCAGGGAATTGGTCGGGTACCTTACAAAATGGGTTGCTGTTTTATGCTCCCATCTTATCGACCATACCACGTTCTGGTATTGTTCATCGTATTGATAAAGAGACTTCCGGTTTATTAATGATAGCAAAGAGCCTCACTGCACATGCCCATTTAGTGAATCAATTACAAAGCAGAACGGTTCAGCGGGAGTATTTAGCGATTACGCAAGGGAGAATGACTTCGGGTGGGACTGTCGATGAGCCGATTGGGCGTCACCCGGTGAATAGGAAGCGTCAAGCCGTTGTAGAATCGGGGAAAATGGCGATTACCCATTTCAGGGTGTTAACGCGTTATCAACAGCATACTTTAATCGGGGTAACGTTAGAAACGGGACGAACGCATCAAATCAGAGTACATATGGCGCATATTCATTACCCTTTATTGGGCGATCCTGTTTATGGCGGGCGTTTTAGATTGCCTAAAGATTGTGGCGCTGAATTGGCGACCCAGTTACAAGGATTTAAACGTCAGGCATTACATGCAGCCAAGTTAGGATTGATTCACCCAGGAACCGGTGCATATTGCGAGTGGACAGCGGATCTGCCGGTGGATATGGATAAACTTACGAAGGCATTAGCGACAAATGATAAAATCTATGGTCAACGTTGATTGGCCCGTTGCAGAAGGGATTCATGCCATTTCGACTGTTCGCTGGGGAGGGGTTAGCTTAGGGGCATATGACAGTCTTAATTTGGCTATGCATGTTGGGGATAGCATGCACTCTGTTAGCCAGAACCGTCATATTTTACGGTGCCAATGCTCGTTACCAAGCGAACCAGTTTGGTTGAATCAGACGCACAGTAGCAAGGTTATTTGTGCAGATACCGCTACGGTTATGCCCGTAGCGGATGCTAGCTTTACCGGTCAATCCGGTATTGTTTGTGCGGTCTTAACCGCAGATTGTTTGCCGGTTTTATTAGCCGATAAACAAGGTCTGTGGGTTGGAGCCGTTCATTGTGGTTGGCGAGGATTATTGTCGGGTGTTTTAGAAAATACCTTGATAGCAATGCCCGGTGTGGACTTTATCGCATGGTTTGGTCCAGCCATTGGCAATACTGTTTTTGAAGTGGGGGATGAGGTTAGAGATGCTTTTGTGAAAAAGAGCCCAAAAATGGAAGATGCTTTTAAGCCGTTCGGCAAGGGTTGTTTTTTGGCTGATATCTATAAATTAGCACGGTTGATTTTAAAGGATGCTGGTATTGATGAGATATACGGCGGTACGTATTGTACCTTTACGGATGCGAGTCGGTTTTTCTCTTATCGAAGAGAGAAGGTTACCGGGCGCATGGTTTCACTTATTTGGAGAGAGTTTTAAGCACATATGAATTTATTGGTTTTAATTATTATTTTTACCGCTTTAGGGGGCGTTTTAAGTGTTTTGGCGGCATCGGTTTTTTTGTGGCTCCCTGAAAATAAGCGCAATGCTATTTTGCCACACGGAATCAGTTTCTCGATTGGCGCCTTGTTAGCAGTTTCTTTTTGGGGACTGATTCCTCATGCTTTTGAGTCTGTTGATATGGACCATTTTCAACGTCTATCGGCTACTATTTTGGCGGGTTTGTTGAGTTTTTTTGTATTAGAGAAATTGTTAATTTGGCGTCATTGTCATTCTGGAAGTTGTGAGGCGCATATTCATGAAGGCGCTGATCATAGTCATGAAGCTGCAGGGACGTTGATTATTCTCGGTGATAGTATTCATAATTTTGTCGATGGGATATTAATTGCAGCTGCTTTTTTAACGGACGTTAACTTAGGCATTGTAACGAGCTTGGCTGTTGCAGCGCATGAAATTCCACAAGAAGTGGGTGATTTTGCTATTTTGCTTAAGAGTGGTTATTCACGTCGGAAGGCGTTGTTCTACAATGTTCTAGCCAGCTTAACAACTGTTTTGGGTGGTATTGTTGCTTATTTTGGTTTGGCTGATTTACACGGTTATTTACCTTATTTTCTGGTTTTAGCGGCATCAAGTTTTATTTATATTGCCGTTGCCGATTTAATTCCTACCTTGCATAAGAAAACAGATATGCAATCGAGCTTAAAGCAAATTGCTTTGATCGCCGTGGGTGTCACGGTGATTTGTTTATTACATACGGTCGCTCATGATTTTGAAGAGCAAATCCCGGTTGTAAATATGCAGACATCGCTGATGTTGAGTTGACCGGTGAGAGGAGCGCCACTTAGGTGATGACATCAGGTTTTGTTAAACCGGTTTTCTTTTTTATGTTACAAAATTGTTCGGCAATTGCAATGAGAGGTGCTAATGCTGTTTGCTGGTCAGTATCAAATTGACTGGGGTCTTGCGTGAACCGTTCTATATAGATACGTAAAGTGGCACCCACAGTTCCTGTGCCAGAGAGGCGATAGACTATCCGGGAGCCATCCTCAAAGCGGATTCGAAGGCCTTGGTTTTTACTGTGACTGCCATCAATGGGGTCAAGGTAGGTGAATTCATCCGCATCACTGACGACATAGCCGTTAGTTTTTTGGCCCGGTAGCGTGTTTAACTTATCACGTAGTTGATCATAGACGGTGTTTGCAAGGGGTAGCTCTAGCGCTTCATAGTCGTGTCGAGAATAGATGTCACGGCCAAATTTATGCCAATGTTCGTAGACTATTTCTTTGACGGATTTATTTTTTCGGGCGATTAAATTAAGCCAGAATAAGACAGCCCACAAGCCGTCTTTTTCACGGACATGGCTTGAACTTGAACCAAAGCTTTCTTCACCGCAAAGGGTTATTTTTTTAGCGTCTAATAAATTGCCAAAAAATTTCCAGCCTGTGGGTGTTTCATAACAAGGAATCTTTAAATATTGAGCGACGCGATCAACGGCTTGACTGGTCGGCATAGAACGAGCAACGCCAGAGAGCTCTTGTTGATAGCCGGGAATCAGCGGCGCGTTGGCAGCCATAATGGCAAGGGAGTCACTGGGTGTCACATAGAAATTATTTCCTAGGATAAGGTTTCTGTCACCATCGCCATCAGATGCAGCTCCGAAAACAGGGGCGTTTTCACTAAACATCAGTGCGGTTAATGTGTGGGTCTGCGTTAAATTAGGATCCGGGTGACAACCGCCAAAATCTTCCAAGGGCGTGGCGTTGATCACTGAACCCGAGGGTGCTCCAAGCATAGACTCGAGGATATGTTGGGCATAAGGTCCGGTAACGGCATGCATCGCATCAAAACATAAACTCAGGGATTTGTTTTTAATGACTTCTTTTAACAGTTTAAAGTCAAAAATTTCAGTCATCAACTGGGCATAGTCAGTGACCGTGTTTATAATGGAAATAGTGAGGTTGTCAATTTGTAGTTGCTGAATATTATTAAGATCGATGTCATCAAAAGACGTGTAAAAATATTGATTTATTTTTTGCGTTTGGGCAAAGATGGCATCGGTCAGTTGTTCCGGGGCAGCGCTACCGCTGGCAATATTGAATTTAATACCGAAGTCTTTGTCCGGGCCGCCGGGGTTATGACTGGCAGATAAAATGAAGCCACCAAAGGCCTGATATTTCCTGATTAAGTGAGAAACAGCCGGGGTGGATAGTAAGCCTTTATGGCCGATGAGTAATTGACGACAACCGTTCGCCGCAGCTATTTTGATAATCACTTGGATTGCTTGACGATTATAAAACCGACCATCGCCGCCAACAACAATCGGCTGTCCCGCATAGTCGCTCATACAGTCAAAAGTGGATTGAATATAATTTTCTAAATAGTGAGGTTGTTGGAAAACAACTACTTTTTTTCTGAGTCCGGATGTGCCAGGTTTTTGGTCGTTATAAGGTCGTGTGTTTACCGTATTTATCTGCATTTTAAAATAGGGTATGAGAGTTGAAAAAGTGTAAAGAAGCGTTGCCATATAGTAAAGCAAAACGTATTGTTAGGTTTATATTAGTTGTTACGGCTTGAATTTCAATTACGTTATGGGGCGTTAAGTTGGCGTATAATGCCATTTTTAGGAGTTATTTTGGTACAAGGTTCAGGTGATAGGGTTAGTGGTTTTTCGCCATTAGTCAATGCCGCTTCTAAAGTGCTTGTTTTAGGAACGGTTCCCAGTCAAGATTCACTCAAGAAACAACAGTACTACGGTCATGAGCGTAATGCTTTTTGGTTGATTATGTCATCTTTGTTTGATGATCCGGTGTTAACAACTTATCAGCAGAAAGTTGCCTTGTTATTGACTGCCGGAGTTGCAGTTTGGGATGTTTTACAAAGTTGTCAACGTGAGGGAAGTTTAGATTCGAGCATTAAGCCGCAGTCTATAACGGTCAATGATTTTGGTTGTTTTTTTAAGGCATACCCCTTGATTCGGACGGTGTTTTTTAATGGTCGGGCGGCAGAGCAAATTTTTCAGCGTCGGGTTTTACCTCAGATAGCGAATGGTCTGGACTACTATCGATTACCCTCGACGAGTCCCGCCTATGCGGCGATGTCGTTAGTAGAAAAAAAACAGCAATGGCAGCAAATTTTAACAAGGCTTTAAGGTCGGTAAGTGAACCAACCGTATTGAATAAGGTAAGCGAGGAGATAGATTGGAAACATTATCAATGTGGGAAAATGTAGTCTTGGGGCTAATCGTGTTCGGGGTGTTATTTGTGTTCATTCCTAATATAAGGTCGTCAATGACCAGGAATCGAGATGTTCCCTCAGATTGGAAATCCGTAATAATACCGATAGGTCTGGTGGTTTTGTTTGTTGTATTTTTATTAGTGATGGGGTGATATGAAAGATTTAGAAGCAGCGGATGTTAACCGGCCCAGTCGTTCGCAACTAAAGCGAGAGGATCAGGCCTTATTTGTGATGGCAAAAGAATTAGTTGAATTATCGCTGGTTAGTTTAGTAACGTTGAAGTTATCAGATCAGTTAATGGAGGCGGTTAAGATGGCATCCGCTATGCCCGCTAATAAAGGTGCCCGGAAAAGACAGCTTAAATATATTGCTGGGATATTACGTACTCTTGGAACGGATGTTATTCAAGAACGTCTTGATTTATTAAAAAATAAGAGTGCGCATTCCGCGCGTGAATTGCATAAAGTAGAGCATTGGCGGGCGCGGTTATTATCGGAAGATAAAACAGCGTTAACTGAATTGTTAGATAGCCACCCAGAGGCGGATATACAATATTTACGTCAGTTAGTACGTGGTGCTAAAAAAGAAATGGCGCTGGATAAACCAGTAAAGTCGGCACGGTTATTATTTCGGCAGTTAAAAGGATTATTTGATGAGACCGATCAGTTAAATTGAAATAAATCCAGTTGTTTAGGGCGGGGTGTTGCGATGGGGGATTCTAGTGATGAAAAGGAAACACCCAGTAACCGAATTTTTCGTTGACCAATAGCCGTTTTCTTGACGAGTTCTGCAATAATGCGCTGACCTAAGCCTTGGTCGGTAATGCTTTCTGAAGCAGTTTTACTGCGGGTCACTTGCTCAAAGTTTTCATACTTTACTTTAATAGTGAGGGTCATGGCGATGAGTTTTTTTGTTTGTAGTTTTGCAAAAGCCGCTAAAAATAAACGATTGATCGTTTGTTCAATTAGAGTGGAATCACTGATGTCCTTTGAAAATGTTTTTTCTACACCGACTGATTTTGTTAGTCGGTGGGGACGTACGGGGCGGTTATCTTGATTGTGGGCGATGTGAAAGTAATGTAACCCAGTTTTACCAAAATGACTGTGTAATTGTTCTTTGCTGAGCATTGCGAGCTCTTTTCCGGTATGAATACCCAGAGCGTGCATTTTCTTTTCAGTGGCTGGTCCAATGCCATGAAATTTGCCAATCGGTAATTGCTCAATAAACGTGGCCCCTTGCTCCGGGCTAATAGTAAAAAGCCCATTAGGCTTATTGATATCGGAAGCGATTTTGGCGAGGAACTTATTATAAGAAATACCGGCGGATGCAGTTAGTTGAGTACGTTGTTTTATTTTTTGGGTAATATCTTGCGCAAGGAGCGTTGCGGAATGTTGAAAGTCCTTAACCGTTGTCACATCAAGGTAGGCTTCATCCAGTGAGACTGGCTCAACAAGGTCGGTATATTCTCTGAAAATTGCACGAATTTGTTCCGAGATTGCTCGGTAAACTGCGAATCTGGGTTTTACGAAAATTGCACTGGGACAGATACGGTAGGCTTTTGATGATGGCATAACGGAATGAATACCAACGGCACGCGCTTCATAACTACAGGTGGCAACGACACCCCGACTGTTGGGTAAGCCGCCGACGATAAGGGGTTTATTTCGGTATTGTGGGAAGTCACGCTGTTCGACGGCAGCAAAAAAAGCATCCATGTCTATGTGAATGATTTTTCTTAATGGTTTTGTGTTCATGGGTCAAAACCAAGATGGCAAATAAGAGGGGGTCTTTAGGTTTTATTGATGGTTTTTTCTAAGGTTTCAGCCAGTGACCATTCCGAAAAAGGAAACGGCAGTCGTTCGCTGTTGAAAGTTAAAAACAATACGATATCGTAGAGGTACATTGAGAGTTTTTTACCAAAACTAAGAATGTTGGTATTCGGGTTGCCGGTCATTAGCATGGAAGCAATCTGTAATAGAATGATCAGTTGTAAAACTATTTGAACCAGACTGACAATGACCGCAAAGATTGCCATAAAGAAAATACGTTTCCAGGTACTTAATTTTTGCAGGTTTTGATTAATATCCTCTTGCATGTTTGCGTTCCCTTAATTATTAATTAGCTACGAAAAGCGTTAACCAGTAGTTTTTAACCGCGCATCATAATGTCACGCAAATCTAAAGTTGCAGCATTAGCTCGAGTAATATAGGTTGCCATTGTTAGAGAATAATTAGCTAAGATTCCAAAACCGTCACCATTTAGAATCATAGGGCTCCAAATGGGGGTAATGGCTTTTTCTAATTCGTGAATAACACGTTGCATCGTTTCGGTGGCATTTTTATCAGCCAAAACGTCGCCGAAATCGTGTTCGACGGCTTTAAGTAGGTGGACCAGTGCCCACGTTGCGCCACGTGCTTCCCAGAAAACGTCATCAATTTTTATCCAAGAGGTTTGCGTCATGGTCGCATAGCGTTCATTGAGATTAGTGGGTTGGAGTCGGCCGGTGCTGGAAATTAACCGGGCAGAAAGGCCGCCTAAGCGTTTTTCAACAACTTCAAAATATTGCCTAAGATTATCGGCGCGGGAATAAAATTGAGCGCGGTTTTTGCTTCGGGTATTGAGTAGACGCCCCATATAACGATTGAGTGCTTTAGTACCTTTACGGTATTCACCTTCCGTTGAAGGGAGTGCCCAAGAGTTGTGTTCATAGTAAAAATACGGCTCTGCTTTTGCTAAGTCAGGGTCTTCACTTGATTGTGATTGTGAGCGCGCAAATTGATTACGGAGAGCTGTCGCGCCATCACGAATCATGACTAAAGCGCCATACTCCCAACTCGGCATGTTGTCCAAAAATACGCTGGGCGGCGCAACATCGTTACTTAAGTAGCCGCCGTTTTTGTCTAAAAGGGTCTCGGCGAGAACAGAAAGCGTGTTGCTATAGACATAGCCGTTAGGGATGAGTCGTATGTTGGTTTTTTGGGATTTTTTGAGCGCTTCTTCCTGAACATCGAACTGGTCGGGTTCCAATGATGAATATTGCGCCAGAATAGTGGCCAACACAACGATCATTACAAAAAACAAGCCCATTAACCAGGCAAACCCACGGTATCTAATATTATCAATAATTGAACTGATCGCCATATTGTGTGCCTTGCCCGTATTTCAGATAGGTAAAGAAATTAAAGTAACTGTTATGTTATCAGAAATGACAAGGTAAGTTATTGAAAACGATATTTATTTAAAGTAAAGGAGAAATGGCCGTTGTAAAGCAGATAAGATCACTTTTTAGCGCGAGGGTGAGTGTTGTCATAAACGTGCAATAAATGTTGAAAATCAAGATGGGTGTAGATTTGTGTTGTGCTTATTTTACTGTGGCCGAGTAGTTCTTGAACCGCACGTAGATTCTGACTGGATTCTAAAAAGTGGCTGGCAAAAGAGTGGCGTAGCATGTGGGGGTGAATATGAACGGGGCTATGGATTTTTTTACACCATTGGCTCAGTCGGCTTTGTACGCTTCGATTGCTTAGGCGCTTACCGTGTTGGCTGAGAAAGAGTGCCGTTTCGTTATTATTTTTGAGGGAGAGTCGTAGGGGTAGCCATTTTTTTAGGGCTGAGAGTGCTTTTTTACCAATGGGTACTAAGCGGCTTTTATGGCCTTTTCCGTGTTGAATAGTGACCATTTGTTCGGAAAAATCAATATCTTCAATGTTCAATCCGGTGAGTTCTGAGAGTCGAAGACCACAAGAATAAAACACTTCAAAGATAGCCAGGTCTCGGGTTTCTAGTGTTGATTTTGGATGCGTTTCAAGCAAGCCATTAATCTGGTCAACATCAAGCGTTTTAGGTAGGGTTTTGGACGCCTTAGGGGCACGCAGATAACGGGCCGGATTAATTTGTAAATAATTGTTTTTAACGAGGTAATTGAAGAAACTACGAATAGCAGATAATTCTCGTTGTAAACTTTTACCGCTGAGGCCTTGGCGGTGACGACCGGCAATATGATTCCTGATGTCAGGGTATTGTAGCTCAGACCAGTGCTCGCATGATTTTTTCTGACAAAATAGTGTTAGGTGCTTAAGGTCCCGTTGGTAGTGGGTTACGGTGTTTTTTGAGGCACGTTTTTCATAGCGCAGATGATCAAAAAAGTCAGTGAGTAAACTAAGTGCTTCAGGAGTCATGTGCGTGATAACGTTGAATGCATTTTTTTATACTGGGTAGGGTATTTTAGGAACTATGAGTACCATGTGTTTTTGTTAGACAGGTAATGAGTTGCGTTGCAATAATTTCACTAATTTGAGTCAAGAAGAGGTGCCCCATATCCATTTTATAGCGTTCTTTTTCACGGCTTCCGATTGCAATGATGCCTTCTAGCCCAGTGAAATTCATCGGTATAATGGCACAAGATTTAATTTGTAAGGCATTTTCTGCAAATAGGATTCGTGCTTGGTTAATAGGGGGTTTGCCACATTGAGGTTGATTTAATGACAGAACCTCTTTGAACGCAAGGGCTTGTTTACTGCCCCTGTTAATGAATAGATTCGCGGGTGATTGAATGTCGTGTTCTTGTTCATTAAAAATTTTAAGGGTAAAAAAGTCACTTAAAAAACAATTAGCAAAGACTTCATTTAAGTTGTCCAGAAGATCGTCAAGGGTCTGGGAATCAAGGATGGCGAGAGTGAGTTCATGCATCCGCTGAGCAGTGAGGTCATTTTCTTTAGCGATATCAATTAATTCTATAAACTGCCCTTCGACTTTTTGGTGTTTAGCTCTGTAAATTTCCAATTGTTTAGTCACTAAGGAAACAGCCGGGCCGCTTGGATGGGGAACCGAAAGGCTTTCCAATAACTCAAGATGGTTATGAAAAAAATCAGGGTTTTTTTCAAGATAGGCTTTGACTTCAGTCTCAGTTATTTTAAGTGGCATCGCTTAGGTTCCGTGTTACAGGCTAATAGTACCGTTAAAAACAGGTGTGGCCGAACCGGTCATAAAAACAGGTGTGTTCCGTCCTTGCCAATGAATTTTCAGTTCACCGCCTGGTAATTCAACGCGTACCTCTTTTTCTAACATATCTCTTTCAATACCGCAAATAACAGCAGCGCATGCACCACTGCCACAGGCTAATGTTTCACCGGAGCCGCGCTCATAGACACGTAGTTTAATGTGGTTTGGTTTGATAATTTGCATAAAGCCAATATTAGCGCGTTCAGGAAAAACAGGGTGGCTTTCAAGTATTTTCCCCAGTGTATTGACGGGTGCGGTCTTGATATCGTCAATGACGATAACAGCATGTGGGTTACCAATGGAGACAGCAGAAAAAGACCATTCAATAGTATCAATAGTCACGGAATACTGTGATGACTGTGGCGATGATGTGGCTAAGGGGATGTGTGCAGGGTCGTGTTTAGGGATTCCCATATTCACAGAAATTAAGTCATTCTGGCTGAAACTGAGTAATAACTGTCCAGCGTGAGTGTCGACGAGAATGTCATCTTTTAGGGATAACTTTTGGCGACGAATAAAATGAGCAAAACAGCGCGCACCGTTACCACATTGAGAGACTTCACTGCCATCGGCATTAAAGATACGGTACTTGAAATCAGCCGATGAATCAGGGTGACTGGTCTCGACTAATAGCAATTGATCAAAGCCAATGCCAAAATGTCTGTCGGCGAGAAAACGTATTTGTTTTGGGTTGAGGTTTATTGTTTGATTAATAGCATCAATAACAACAAAGTCATTGCCGAGGCCATGCATCTTGGTGAAGGCTATTGTAGTCATGGTTAAAAAGGCATATAACGTTGGGGACGTTTGCTGTTGGTTTTGACCGTTAAGTTCATGGCAGCAGTGTTTCGCCTTGCCATAAACTGGCGATTGATTCTCGTTCCCGAATAAGGTGATATTGATCGCCATCCACTAGAATTTCAGGGGGGCGCGGTCTTGAGTTGTAGTTTGAACTCATGGAAAAACCATAGGCACCTGACGATCGAACGGCTAATAAATCATTAGGGGATAATGCTAAGGAACGTTGTTTGCCTAGAAAATCACCTGTTTCACAAACGGGGCCCACAATGTCCCAGTGCTTCTTTGTTGCGGTTGAAAGTTGATTGACCGGAATAATATCTTGCCAGGCATTGTAGAGAGCAGGACGTAATAGGTCGTTCATAGCAGCATCAACAATAGCGAAGTTTTTTGCTTCGGTGGGCTTTAGGTATTCAACCCGTGTGACTAATATTCCAGCATTACCGGCAATAGCACGCCCCGGTTCAAGTAGTATTTTGATGTTTCTATCGGCTAATTTTTCAAGGAGTGCGGCAATATAGTCTTTGGGTTCAGGTGGGGACTCATGTTGATAGCAAATGCCGAGACCACCACCTAAATCGAGGTGTCCAATCGTTATTTTTTCTGCATAGAGTCTGTCAACGAGTAATAAAACTTTATCCAGAGCATCAAGGAAGGGCTCTGTTTCAGTCAGTTGAGAGCCGATATGACAATCAATACCAAGGATGTTGACGTGTTCTAAGGTAGCTGCGTGTTGATACTGTGCAAATGCTTCATTGATATCAATACCAAACTTATTTTCTTTAAGACCGGTGGAGATATAGGGATGTGTCTTTGCATCCACATTAGGATTGACCCGAATAGAGATATTGGCGATACAACCCAGTTCTTTTGCTATGGTGTTAATGCGGTCGATTTCTTCACTGACTTCGATGTTGAAGCAGTGAATGCCGGTATTGAGCGCGGCTCGAATTTCATCTTCTCGTTTTCCGACACCGGAAAAAACTATTTTTTTAGGATCTCCGCCGGCTGCAATAACGCGTTCCATTTCGCCGATAGAGACAATATCAAAGCCGGAGCCCAAACGTGCCAGTATATTTAAAATAGCAATGTTTGAAGAGGCTTTCACAGCATAGCAGATCAGGTGAGGGTGACTGTCAAAGGCACGGTCAAAGGCCTGCCAGTGTCGTTCTAATGTGGTGCGGGAATAGAGGTAACAAGGCGTGCCAAATTGTTCGGTAATTTCACGAACAGAGCAGCGTTCAGCAAAAAGTTGATTTTCCTGATAATTGAAAGAATCCATAGTTAAGGCGTGTAAATAGGGGCGTTGTCATCAGGAATATAAAGCGGGCCCATTTGTCCACAAGCGGATAGTAAAAGTGCTGTGCAAACCAGGCAAATAATTTTTTGGGTAATCATAAGTTTAATTTTTATAAATAAATTCAGGTAGCCAGGTGGCTAATGAGGGCCAATACGCTAATAATCCCAGCATGCATAATTGAATCAGAATAAAGGGCATTACGCCACGATAAATTTGTAAGGTAGTAATTTCAGCCGGTGCGACACCGCGTAGGTAAAAGAGTGCAAAACCAAAAGGGGGGGTTAGGAACGAGGTTTGTAAGTTAATGGCAATCATAATTCCAAGCCAAACGGGGTCGATACCCATGCCTAAGAGAATAGGGCCAATGATGGGTACAATAACAAAAGTGATTTCGATAAAATCCAGTACAAAACCCAGTGCAAACATGACAATCATCACTAGAAAAACGGCACTTAGTTTTCCGCCGGGTAGATCAGATAACAACGCAATAATGATTTCATCACCGTTAAAGCCTCGAAAGACCAGAGAAAACAGCGCAGCGCCAATAAGAATCATAAAGACCATGCTGGTAATCTTCGTGGTCGTTTGCATGACGCTACGAAGCGTTGAGAGCGTTAATTTTTTACGCAGAAAAGATAATAGGAGTGCACCGCTTGCTCCTACGGATGCCGCCTCTGTCGGGGTTGCAATACCGGCAATAATAGAGCCTAAAACGGCAAACATAAGCAGTAAAGGCGGAAGGAGTCCGGTAAATAATTGTGGGTAATTAATCGTTTTAGGGGCATTTTTATCCACACGAGACGGCATCGATTCAGGCCTAAATTGGGCTGTTAGGATGATGTAAAGTAGATAAAAAAAGACTAGTCCCAGTCCCGGGAGTAGGGCGCCTGCAAACAGGTCGCCGACGGAGATAGTCTCCGGTGCAAATATCCCCATGTCCAGTTGGGCCTGTTGATAGGCTGTCGACATTACATCGCCGAGTAAAACTAATACAATTGAGGGAGGAATGATTTGACCTAAGGTTCCTGAGGCACAAATGGTCCCGCAAGAAATAGCGGGATCATACTGGTTGCGTAACATGGTAGGTAGCGATAGCAGGCCCATGGTGACAACCGTGGCGCCAACAATACCGGTGCTCGCAGCCATCAGCATACCAACAAGAGTAACTGCGATACCTAGACCCCCGCGCATGGATCCAAATAAGTCAGCCATGCTTTCCAGTAAATCTTCGGCCAATTGGGCACGCTCTAACATGACCCCCATAAAGACAAAGAGAGGGACGGCAATAAGTGTTTCATTATTTATTATGCCGAATAAACGATTCGGCAATGCATGCAAAAAGGCCGCATCAAAAAGGTCCAGTTGAATACCTAAGGCGGCAAACCCGAGTGCTGTTCCGCTTAAAGCAAAAGCAACAGGAAAACCTGAAAGCAGTACCAGAAAGACAGCAAGAAACATCCAAAAAGCTAAATATTCTTCCATCGCTCAGGACTCTGTGTTCGGGGTAATCCCGAGGGCAGAAAACAGACTTTTAATAGCTAATGAGATACCTTGAAGAAAGAGTAATCCGGCCATGATAATAATAGTGCTTTTAAGGAGATAAACACCGGGTAAGCCGCCAGAATTTCGAGATGACTCTTGGATTTCCCAGGAGTCAGAGACATAATCCCAACTGCTGATGATAATGAATAGGCAAACAGGCATTAATAATAAAAGGGTGCCTAAAAAATCAACCCAGCCTTGTGTCGTTTTACTAAAACGATGGTGAAAAATATCAACGCGGACATGATCGTTATGTTTGAGCGTGTAGGCGGCACCTAACATAAAAATAAGGGCGTGCATATATGAAATAGATTCTTGTGCGGCAATGGAGCCGAGATTAAAGCAGTATCGGAAAATAACAACAGCGACGGTTACCAGTACAATGGCCAGGGTAAGCCAGGAAACGCCTCGGCCAATCCGTTCATTTAGAGTGTCAATGAGCGTTATGGCACATTGACCGATGGTTACAAATGAGTTCATGGTGCTTTGATGAGTAAAACATTTAATTCTAACCGAAAACAAGACCTTAAAGTATTATAAACAGGGTGTCTTTTAAAAAATAGTAACGGCATTGGATTTGAAATTTAGCCAAATTTTATCACCTATGTTGAGCCTTAATTCACTTGAGGCTTGATGGGTTATCACGACATGAAAGGTTTCGCCTGCATTAACTGTGACAAGAATATTGTTTAATTCTTCGGTAATCGCGGTAATTCGTCCTTGGAAATGATTTCTCATGCTGGAGGATAGGGGTGATTTAGATAAGACAATTTGCGAGGGGTCAATAGAAATGTGTGTTCCTGCTGTTGTTTGGTCAGGTGGGGTAATGGTAAGTTGAGAGGTATTAAAAGTGTTATTTGATAGCTGCCCTGAAAATAAGTTGACTAACGAACTTTTAACGGGTTTTCCCGCAACCAAGGTAATGACTTCACCTGTCAGCGCATAGCCTTGGAGCCGGTTATGGGTGCTGAAAATCAGAGTTTTATGGTAGTGTTTTATGAAGCTTTCAAGCGTGTTCTTACTTGCCTGATCTAAATAGCTGAAGGGTTCGTCAAGGATAAGAATATCAGGGTCTAAAGCCAGTGCGCGTGCCAGTGCAGATTTTTGTTTTTCACCGTCAGATAATTCATTGACGGTGCGTTCAGCGAGGTTGGCAATACCTAAATGATCCAAGCTAGTGGCTATACGTTCTGCGTGTTGAGGTGTTGGGATATGGCGAATTTTTAACGCAGTGGAGATGTTTTGTTTGACGGTGCCATGGAGTAGATAAGGGCGTTGGGTTAAAAAAGCAATTTGTTTTCGATAATGAGGGTTCTTTTTTGTAAAGGCAGGGTTGCCTAAAAAGTTTAACTGACCTTGGGTCGGTATTATAAGAAAAGCAAGAATGTTGAGTAACGTACTTTTGCCGGAGCCATTAGCGCCGAACAGCGCGGTAATTTTATTTGATTTTATTGACAGCGATTCAATGTTTAGAATCTCTTTGTGGCCGTAGCTAAATTTAAGGTTGGTCAAATGGTAAGCATGATTCATACTTCGTTATTGTACATGAGCTTATAAGGGAGCGTTTAACGATGATCTGTTAAAGCGGTGCTCATGGGCTTGAGCGTTGATTCGGGTACGTGTTCAGGATGGGTCGAAAGTGATTTGATGGTTTAATAGCGTGGTAGTGATGGTTAGGATATAACGATGGTGAAAAGGTGTTTTATTATTTTTATATGCAGTGGTTTGTTTTTTTCAGTGTACGCGGAAGAGGTGGCGATTTTACGTGTAGCGACCACGACCAGTACTGAAAACTCAGGGTTATTGTCCGTTTTGCACCCCGTTTTTGAAAAGCAGAAGGGCGTGCGTTTGGATGTGATTGCAGTGGGTACCGGCAAGGCGTTACGGCTGGGCGAAAACGGTGACGTTGATGTTATTTTAGTACATGCACCGGCAGCTGAGGCTGTTTTTGTTGAGGCGGGATTTGGCATTCGCCGTGAGGCTGTTATGCATAATGATTTTGTGATTGTTGGGCCTGATGATGATCCGCTGGGCTTACGTCAACTACAAACACTGAATGAGGTGATGAAGAAAATCTCAAGTGGACAGAGTGTATTTATTTCCAGGGGGGATGACTCGGGGACACATAAAAAGGAAATGCAGTTGTGGCAACAAGTCGGAATTAACCCTGAAGGCCAGTGGTATTACTCCGTTGGTCAAGGTATGGGGGCCGTTTTACGTATGGCTGACAATAGGCGCGCTTATACCTTAACGGATCGAGGAACGTACCTAGCCTATCAAGGCAAGGTGACTTTGGAAATTGGCTATCAAGGTGATTTAGCATTTAATAACCCCTATCATGTGATGGCGATCAATCCAAAAAAACACCCGCATGTACGCTTTGATTTGGCGTACCAGTATATTGATTATTTGATTAGTGCCGAAGGTCAGGCAATTATTAATGATTTTAGGCACCAAGGACAAGTTTTGTTTTATGGCGATAGCCTTCCCTAAAGAGATTGTTATTTCAGTTAATGGATAAAAAATTATTAGCGCATAAAATCGCAGAGATAACCGGGGCGGCGTTTGAGATTGATCAAATGCTTCCCGTAAGTGGCGGGAGCATTAATGAGGCGTATCAACTAGTTGGGCACGGGCAACGTTATTTTATTAAATTTAATAGCGCTGATTTACTCGTTATGTTTGAGGCGGAATATGCAGGGCTTGAGGAATTATATTCAACGCGAACGGTTTCAGTGCCTCAACCACTGTTAAGTGGCATTATTGATAATAAGAGTTTTTTGTTGCTGACCTTTGTGGAGTTCGGGCCGAGCAATCTTGGGTCTGAGACCTATTTAGGTGAGCGGTTAGCAGAACTTCACAGCGTACAGCAGCCTTTTTTTGGCTGGCACAGAGATAATACGATTGGGTCAACAGCACAAAAAAATCGCCGATCAGGAGATTGGCTGTCTTTCTGGAATCAGCAACGTTTAGGCTTCCAATTGCAGTTAGCGCTTCAGCACGGTTACGGTGGGCGGCTGCAACAATCGGGGCAAGCTTTACAGGAAAACGTGCCGTTTTTTTTTACCGATTATCAACCGCAGCCGTCATTATTGCATGGTGATTTATGGGCGGGAAATGCTGCAGTCGATAAAACGGGCATGCCGATTATATTTGATCCAGCCTGTTATTACGGTGATCGTGAGGCTGATATTGCAATGACTGAATTATTTGGTGGATTTAGTGCTGGGTTTTATAGCGCTTATAACGCGTCATTAAAATTAGATGCGGGTTACCGTGTGCGTAGAGATTTTTATAATCTCTATCATATTTTAAATCATTTAAATTTATTTGGTGGGGGCTATTTAAATCAGGCGCAGGGCCTGATTGACCGGTTGCTCGCTGAATCCAAATAAAGCCGTTGCGAGAGCAATAACGGTTTTATTTGGAACCAACGATTTGGCTTTTTTAGTGCTCTTCTTTATACCAACTGTAAAAAAAGTATCCGGCGGCTAATAAGATTATTATGGCGAAAATCCATTTGAAGTATGACGTTGCCTCCTGCTCTTTTACGGTGTCTTTAAATTGAAATTTAGTTAACACGCCAAGGCTGGGATCTTTTAAATCGATTGTAATTTTATTCGCGGCTGAATTGGAGAATTGAATCTCACCGCCATCGAAAGGTTTGCTGTTTCTTTTGCCGCCGCCCCGACTGTGCGGGATGATAGATAAATTGCTAAAAGTAGCCTGTGAAATGGCGTTCGCAAGTTCTTTTTCGATTTCACGGGTATTTTTGTTTTTGGTTGTAATGTGGACGGCTGGGTTGTTATCAATATTAATCGTAATGCCGCCACCGGTTGCTTGTGTTTGTTTGGGAGGAGCAAATTCATCAATATAAGCGATATCGGCTAAATAGACCATATCAATAGAGAAGTTAACTCGAGCAGCGCCAAAAGATTTGCCGACTAAGTCGTAAGTTAATTTTTGGTTGGCGTAATCTCTGAAAGTGACGCGGGTAAACGAAAATCCAGCGTTATTGCTGATCGTAACCTCAGATTGTTTTTTAGGGGTTACCGCATTAACGCCGCGTGAATTTGGATAAAGCTCCTCAAGTGCATCATACATTGCTGATTTTAATTTCTGAGTAGCACTGATTGCGGTATCTGGACGTAGTTTGTCAGGACCATTAATGAATGCCATGGCAGTTGATTCAAAGGTTTTATCATTATCAAGGCGCCATTGAACCGTTAAAGAAAATAAGGAATCACCTTCTTTTTTTATTTCGCTTTCGGAGGTTACGCGTATTTTATCTTGTCCGGCAGCCGTTGCATGTACCCATTCGAGCGGTAATAAACAAAGCCCAATCATCAGTGTAAAGGTTTTTATTTTGTAAGTGATCAAAAGGGTCTCCTGTCTTTAAGGGTTAAGTTGTACTAAGCCATTAAAGTGATGGCTTTTAGTAGAAAATATTTTAGCTAATTATACTCTGACAAAGCGATAGGGCAAATTGTTACACAAAAATAAGTTAAAATAATAAGCGAATCACTGAGAGTCATTATTCTGTTGTTTGACTTTTATGTTATCAGATTGTCTTGTAGAAAATCGGCACAGGGTTAAAAAAAGCGCTGTGGATAGGCCCGCTGAGGCAAATAACATGCACATAACCATAATTTGGTAGCGTGCTGCAATGACCGGTGTAATGCCTGATAAGATTTGTCCGCTCATCATGCCGGGGATGGAAACTAACCCGACCGCCAACAGCGAATTGGTGATTGGAATAAGAGCGGTACCAAAGGCAATATTTCGAGCTTGTGAGTATGTTTGTTGATGCGCCAATTCGCTAGTGAATCTTTCTGCCGCAAGGCTGATGGCATTCATGGCATTGGCGAAAATCATTCCTGACAGTGGGATTATAAATTGCGGTTGAAACCACGGTGATAACTGTAATACGCCAAAGAGGGTAATGGCTAATGTCAGGCCGCCACCCAGTGAAATAGCAAGCAGTGCCTTAAAAAAAAGATCTTTTCGTTGTTGCGGGACCTCATTTAAGGAAATCCAACTTGCTGTAAAAATCATGATGAGTAAGACAAAAATGATAACCCAATGGGTTTCAGTGGTGAATAAAAAAGTTAAACAATAACCAATGGTTAGTAATTGCACCAACATTCGAGAAAGCGCAAAAATGATCTTTTGAGTTCCTAAGGACCAATGGATAAAAAAGGCGAGAACAAGAAAAACGGGAATAAAGGCAATAGTTAGATTTAAAAATGAAATTTGTGGAACAACAGAATCCATGAAGGCGTGTTTAATGAAAAGCTAAACGTTTTGTGAGAAAAAGTATTGCGATTAGAGAGTTTACCAACTCATTAACAGCCACTTAGGGAGACGTGATCCCTTTTCAAGGTCAGAGCGGCGCATCTCCATATTGCCATCGCCATCTATATCGACGAGATAATAAGGGGGGCCATAATCCGGTACAATTTTAACTTTATAGAGTTCGCCGTTAATGCGGTATTCATGGATGGTTTTCCCCGCACGGCGAATAATGGTAATATCGGGCACCATTGTGTCACCACTTTGAACCGGCAGTGGAAGTTCTGGCGGCTCGGGCATAGGCATGGGTTCTGTCATCGATTGCGCAACAGCGGTGTTTAAAGACGTCGTTAAAACGAGGGCAACAGGCAAGTAAAAGGGTAGCGTTAGGCGGTTCATGTCTTTGATCATAGCATAGCTAAATTGCTGTCTCCAATAACTAAATGCAGGGTTTCTTAAGGTAAGGGTGGGTGTTGGTTTGTTATCGGGGTTGATAAGGCTTATGGTTTTTTATCATTGCTAATGACATTATTAGCTATAATGCCACTTCAGTTGCAGGGTGCTCAGGTTTTTTTGTAAACACGCTTGTTTTTAAGGGATAAAGTGAAATGACCGGTGAAAAAGAACTTCATAAAATTGTTATTGTCGGTGGCGGTGCTGCAGGCTTGGAATTAGCATCCAGTCTTGGCCGTAAGTTGGGTCGAAAGAAAAAGGCAGAAATTACGTTAGTTGAAGCATCGTATACCCATATTTGGAAGCCATTGCTTCATGAGGTAGCGGCAGGCTCTTTTGCCGAAACCGATGAAATAGAATACTTAGCACAAGCGCATCGTTGCCATTTTCAATTTCGTTTAGGACGAATGGAAGGTCTGGACCGGGACAGGAAAGAGATTTTTGTCAGCCCAACGATTACCAAAAATGGTGATGAAATTATTCCGAAACGGGTTTTTAATTACGATACGTTGGTTATTAGTGTCGGTAGCGTTAGTAATATATTTAATGTGGCTGGGGTTAATGAACATTGTCTGTTTCTTGATACGCCTTATCAGGCATATCGTTTTCAGAAAAGGTTAGTTGAACGCTACATTACCACCCACACGAAGGCGCAAAGTAAAAATAAATGCCTGTCTATCGCTATTATTGGTGCAGGGGCGACGGGTGTGGAGTTATCAGCTGAACTATTGGATGTAAAAAAACAGTTTTCAATGTATGGCTTGGATGATATTACGGTTAAAGTAACGATTATCGATACCGCAAATCGTTTGTTGCCAGCACTCTCAGAGAAATTGGCGTTTGCGGTTCATAAGCAATTACATAAATTAGGCGTTGAGTTAAAGTTAGGACAGCAAGTTGTGGGCGTAACGGAAAAAGGTGTGCGCTTAAAGGACGGTGATATTGTTTTGGCCGATATAAAAGTCTGGGCAGCAGGGATTAAAGGACCCGATTGGTTGGCGAATTTGGATGGTTTGGAAGTCAACAGGATTAACCAGTTGGTTGTTAAGCAGACACTGGAAAGCACAGAAGATGGTGATATTTTTGCAATGGGTGATTGTGCCGCTTGCCCATGGCCAGGACATGACCGACCGGTACCCCCGCGTGCACAAGCAGCCCATCAGCAAGCAAGCACATTGGAAAAGACATTAATTAATCGTATACAGGGGAGTGATGAAACGATTGATTATATTTATCGTGATTATGGCTCATTAGTCGCTCTGGGGCGGCATTCAACGGTGGGTAGTTTAATGGGTAATCTGATGGGGTCGGTTAGTGTCGGAGGTTTTGTCGCTCGATTGGTTTATTTGTCTTTATATAAAATGCATCAAGTGGCTATTCATGGTTATTTTCGAACAGCGATGTTGACGCTATCTAATTTGTTTAGGCGTAGTACGCATGCGCGTATTAAAATGCACTAGTTTTTTGATTTTATTGGGATAGTTATGTTTGAAGTAGAGTACGATTTAGCAGAAGAAGATTTAATTCATTTTAATGAGAAGCGTTTTTTAAATACGGAACAATCAAGAAAAAGATTACGATTCGGTCAAGGTATTGTGCCAGCTATTCTGGTTATGATCGGTCTTTTTTATGGTCTTTTACTTAGAGATGAATATACCGGTTTGTTTACCGTTGTTTTTGCTTTGGTTTTAGCCTTTGGGATGCCTTATTTTAGTCGTTGGGAAATGCGTAGACGTCTTAGAGCGCAATATACCGACGAAGAAAAAGCGAAAATACTGGGGCACTATAAATTAGCCATTGAACCTAAAGTCCTGGTGGAAGTTTCGCCTTCCGGTGAAAACAAAATGGCATGGAAGGAATTGTTGCGTGTTGAATACGGTGACAAGTATGTTTACATCTATATTGATATTGATACCGCATTGGTTATTCCGGTTCGATCTATAACATCAGGAGATTTAGAAAAGTTCTCAGAACAGGCTGATAAGTTGATAGACCGATTCACTTAACGTTATCGCTTGGGGCAAAGTTATCAAAGCAATGCGGTTGAAAAGTGGCATTGTTTTTTTGTGCCGACCGTTTTGTGTCGCTTCGTTATTCGTTTTTTTAATCGCCGAGAATGACTTCAAATCCTTCAAATATCGGGTGTCCTTGATAGATATCGCTGTGTTTTCCAGCACCTTTGTGTGCTAAGCGGAATGCTTCTGATTTTGTCCATAAGGTAAAATCTTCTTTTGAGTGCCAGGTGCTGTGTGAGATATATAGGGTATGGGTTTGTGCTGAATTTCCTTTTGCCAAATGAAATTTTATAAAACCGGGTACGTTATCCAAGTGTGTTTCTCTGCGTTGCCACATATTTTCAAACGCATCTTCTTGTCCTCGATTAATTTTAAATCGGTTGATTGCGATATACATTTTCTGGATTCTATTTTGGGTTAATTAAATACTTTAATCGGTATTAAAACAGACTCAGGTAGTTGATCAAAACTAAGTTGTTAAAACCGGTTTATTTTATCACTGATCCGATGATTGTTCTCTATGCGCAGTGCTTTGTTGTGGTGAGGTATCGTTGATATGAAACAGAATTGTTTTTGGGTAAATAGAAGTCTTATAATGCAGACCTTATTTAGTAAACTGGAATGAAAGACAGTGCTCAATTTTAAAAATATCAGCCTGCGGCGTGGAGAACTACTGTTGTTTTCAGGTCTGTCTTTTATTATCCATAAAGGGCAGAAGGTCGGTGTGACCGGTGCGAATGGAACCGGAAAATCCAGTTTGTTTGCGATGATTCGTAATATTATTCATTCGGATGAGGGTGAATTATCAATGCCCCAAGGTATTGAAATAGCGCATGTTGCACAAGAAACACCGGCTATTGCTGGGAAAGCGATCGATTATGTTATTGATGGTGACAGGAGCCTGCGTACGTTACAAGCACAATTAGTCGATGCTGAGTTAGCAAATGATGGTGTTAAACAGGCAGACATTCATGTAAGGCTGGATGATGTTGGTGGTTATACCGCACAAAGTCGGGCGTCTCAGCTCATGGATGGGTTGGGCTTTTTAGTGACGGATGAAAAGCGGCCGGTCATGGAGTTTTCAGGGGGCTGGCGGATGCGTTTGAATTTAGCGCAAGCGTTAATGTGTCGTTCTGATATGTTATTGCTTGATGAACCGACAAACCATCTCGATCTGGATGCTGTTATTTGGCTACAGAATTGGTTAATAAGATATCCGGGTACATTATTGTTAATTTCCCATGACCGTGATTTTTTAGATGCGATTGCTGATCATATTATGCATATTGAGCAGAACACGGCACAAATTTACACCGGTAACTATACTGTTTTTGAAAGGTTGCGAGCGGAAAAACTAGCCCAACAACAGGCTGCTTATGAGCAACAACAAAAAGAGATCGTTCATATTCAAAGTTTTATTGATCGTTTTCGTGTTAAAGCAACCAAGGCAAAGCAGGCGCAAAGTCGTATTAAAACATTGGAGCGAATGAACTTCATTGCGCAAGCCCATGTGGACTCACCTTTTAATTTTAGTTTTAAAGATCCGGGTAAAATTCCCAATCAATTATTAATACTGGAGTCGGCCGCCATTGGCTATCCGGATAAAACGATTTTGGAAGATGTTGATTTATTTATTACTCCGGGCGATAGAATTGGGTTGTTGGGGAAAAACGGTGCCGGTAAATCGACCTTGGTTAAATGCTTGGCGGGTGATATTGAGCCATTATCAGGAATCCGGCAAGGGGCTGATGCCTTAGATATTGGCTATTTTGCTCAGCACCAGTTAGAGCAATTGCGTCTGGAGGAAAGCCCTTTGTGGCACCTCCAGCATTTAGACCCTTTAGCGAATGAAAAAGAATTAAGGAATTTTTTAGGTGGGTTTAATTTTGTCGGTGACAAGGCTTTGGCGCCGGTTAAACCATTTTCTGGCGGTGAAAAAGCGCGGTTGGTTTTAGCCATATTGGTTTACCAAAATCCTAATTTACTCTTGCTTGATGAGCCGACTAATCATCTTGACTTGGAGATGCGTCATGCACTCAGTATGGCCTTACAGGATTATCAGGGCGCATTGGTTGTGGTGTCTCATGATAGGCATTTAATTCGTTCGGTTACCGATAAGTTGATTTTTGTGGATGAGGGCGCAGTACAGGTATTTTCAGGTGATCTTGATGATTACCAGCATTGGGTTGAAGATAAAAAAAGTATTGTATCTGCGAGTGAATTTGTTCCTGAAGAAGGGGTTTCCCGTAAAGACCAGCGCCGGCTAGATGCCGAAAAACGAAAACAACTTAAACCGCTACGAGATGCTTTATCGAAGGTTGAGAGAGCGGTGGATAGTTTTCATCAGGAGCAAACTGAAATAGAGCAGGCGCTGTCAGATGCTGAAATTTATCAGGCCTCTCAAAAGGAGCAATTAAAAAAATTATTGAAAAGAAAGGGCGAGTTGGACCTTTTAGTTGAGGAAGCCGAGAATCAGTGGCTACGAGTTACTGAGGAGATGGAGCAATTTGAAACCCAGTTAGTGGATTGACGTCGTCGCTGTCAAGGTTTGAATTAAGTGGTTCTTATTTTTAATTTTTTTAGGGAAGGTCCGTTTCAGACTAAAGTCTAAAAGATATTTTTAATTAAACTCTTTGTTGCTGCCGCAATCATTAAAGATTTATTAGCTAACATCTTTTCGATAAGTTGTGTTTGCTCTGCAACTTGTTCTTCTAGATTCCGTTGTATTGTGATATCGGATGCAATGCCACACAGACCAATGACGTTATTTTCTGAATCGTGTAAGGGTGTTTTCACACAGGAATAAATTCGTTTTTCTAGAGTTTCCTTGATAACATTGGTTTCTTCAAACTCTAGGTGTTCGTTATTGTTAATAACACGGCGATCATTACTATGTAACTTCTCAGCCGTTTCTAAATCAAAGAAGGCTTCATCTGTTTTACCAATGACTTCTTCTAAAGGACAGTTGAACAGTTGGCAAACTTTGCTGTTGGCATAGGTGTAGCGTAATTGTTTATCTTTGGTAAAAACATAAGCATTTACATGGTTTAAAGAGGTGGTTAATTCTTTAATTTGTAAAAAAAGTTGTTCGTTTTCGGTGAGTGGACTTTTCATTAACCCTATAATTCAAAGATTAAAAATTTGTTACATCATTAACAAGGACGTATTTATTGTAAGCTAAAATAGACAAGGATTAAAGGATTGTGACTAATGGTATCGTCGTTAGTGATAGATTCAGTTGGCTGAATTAGTTGTTGGTAAGCTAAACCAAAACCGACTTCCTTTATGAATGACACTATCAACACCTATTGTGCCGTTGTGAAGTTCAATAAATTCCTTACAGAGCATTAACCCAAGCCCAGTGCCGTTTTTAGTCGCATTAGCACCGGATAGGGAGTTGTGATTTCTAGGTGTAAAAAGCGTTTCAAGCGTCGATGGCGTCATGCCGATGCCCGAGTCGGTAATGCTAATTAAAACACGGTTAACGGCCCGTTTTGCTTTCAATGTGATTGAGCCATTTTGTGGGGTGAATTTTACTGCATTATGGAGTATGTTTCGGATTATGGTATCAAACATAAAAGAGTCAACATCGATATAAAGTTCTGCCTCTATTTCAAAGTCGAGCGTAATATTTTTACTTTTAATGGGCGCCTCAAATGCTTTTTTACTGCTTTTAAGATAAGGTTCAATGTTGATTTGGATTTTTTCAGGTTGAAGGTCTCCTTTCTGACATTGTGCCCAATATAAAAGATTTTCAAGAAGTTTATGGATATTGTTGATAGAGGTATGTATTGCTGACCAAAGATCAGGACTTTTATGGTTTTTTTTTAAAACGTCAGAATTTAATAATCCTGCGATAAAACCAATAGGTCCTTTTAAATCATGGGCGATGATTGAAAATAATTTATCCTGAGTTTGATTTGCAATCATGAGTTTTTCTTCTAATACGCGGCGTTCAGTGATATCAGTTGAAATGCCACACAATCCGATAATTTGACCGTGGGCATCGGTTAACGGTTTTTTAACGGTCCAATAAATTCTTTTTTCACCGGTTTGAATGACAATATTGGTCTCTTCGGATTCAGTATGTTCCCCGTGATCAAGAACACGGCGGTCATTTTCTTGTAATTCATTGAAGGTGGATAAATCAAAGAATGCTTTATCCGATTGACCAACGATGTCGTTTAAAGAACGATTAAAAAGGTCGCAGACCATTTGGTTGGCATAGGTATAATGACCTTGTATATCTTTGGTATAGATATAAGCGCCCACAGTGTCTAATGTTGTTGTTAAACACTGTATTTGGAACGTGAGTTCTTCATTTGAAAGGGACATGAAAAATCAAGGCTTAGTTTTGAGGTTAATTATTACAAGTTTATAGGGTTTAAATCATGGATGTAAGTCATTACTTGGAAAAGTATAAATAATGACCTACGAGTATGGTGGCCCCATATGATGTTACTTAATTTGGTACTAAATGGAGTTTGTCGCAGCAATGCATATTTTTATAAAGTTATTTTTAACCTCAATGAATATTTGCCGTTTTAAGAGCGGTCCCCAAGCACTGAGCCGTTCACCAGAATTTTTACGGTGCGGGCTATACCTCTATATTGGGGTGAATAGTGCATTGATTATGTTATCGATGACTTGGGTTAACGGTCTTTTGCAGGTTTTTGTGCAGTTAGGGTTGTTGGTTGGCTTTACTTGGGGGGTGTTGTTCATTTTTGGTAATGTTCAGCGATTTAGTCAAACATTAACAGCTTTGTTAGGCGTCGATAGTATTATTAGTTTTTGTTCGCTCCCGGTTGTGGGGTTGTTAAAGTCGGGTATGTTGCCGGAGAAAGGGTTTTTATTATTTTTAGTTATTATGCTTTGGCATTGGGCGGTTATGGGGCATATTTTTCGTCATGCGTTATCGCGATCATTAGCCTCAGGGTTGGGGTTATCGTTTTTATTTTTCTATGGCTCGTATTATGTGATTTTTCTTCTTCCGCGGACAATAATCTAGCCGTTATTGTTAATTTAGTGGTTAGTGCGTTGCTATACCTTTCTGACATCGTTATAGTTAAGCCTGATTAAAATACGCCACGGAAAAGTGACGTGAAGCAATCTGTTTGAAAGGCCCATATCTTAGTTAGATTGTGATTAAAGGCATTTCAGTGAGTGTAATAAATTAATATTATTTAAGTATAAGGTTGGTGGAAAAGCATATGGCAATTGATGATAAAGAAGATAAGGGCGGTAATGGGTCGCAGGACAAAAGTATTGTCCAAGATCAAGAGATAACGCCGGGGCAAGAGGCGGCAGAGCAAAGTGCGGAATCTGAGCACAGTGTAGGGTCTGAAGAAAGTACACCACCGAAGGAGAAAGCACCTGAAATTAATCGCTATCAAGGGCATGTAGCCGGCTACGATAAAAAGAACAAGACAGGCATTCTCTCAACAGAAAAGAATAATAAAAGTTATTATTTTGAAGAGGGTCAGTGGCTTGAAGATAACCTGCCGTATAGTGGTTGTCAGGTTGCCTTTGAAGCCGAAGAGTTGCATAAAAAATACGGCAAAGTTATTAAGATGGAGTTGATTGGCGACTATACCGGTCCACAAGGAGAGCCGGTTAAATCGCGGCGTCTTGCAGTTTTCTTATCTATACTTCTCGGTGGAGCGGGCGCAGGACGTTTCTATTTAGGGTATTGGAAATTGGGTATTGCGCAAATAGCAGCAACCGTTGGGACGCTTGGTTTTGCAGTGGTATGGGGCGTTCTGGAAGGAATCTTACTGCTGATGCATCGAATTGACAGAGATGCACAAAATAGACCGTTAAAGTAATAAATGATATAAACAGGCCCGCTTGATAACGTTGGTTTTTTGGCGGGCTTCTTGTTTAACTATAGATTTTATACAAACCATCTAGGACCAGAGTATTAGGGCTGATCATACCAATTATCTTATCGTTTTCAATGACCGGCGCGCGAACGAGATTGTAATTGGCAAACAATCGGGCACAGAGCCGGATATCCATTTCAGGACGAACACAGATCACCGGTGTTTCCATAATTTCATAGACATTAACGCGGTTAGGGGCTCTGTTTTTAGCCATCACTTGCCGGGCAATATCGCTGGATGTAATCAGTCCAAACTCATCAAGGTCATGGCGCCGGTTTACAATAATCGTTGATGTTTTTGATGATTTCATCAGCACCAGTGCCTCACTCACCGTAGCGTTGCCATCAATGGTGCTAAAAGTTGTTCTCATGACGTCTCTGACGGTTATGCTTTCTGAATGGCTCATATTTCGTCCTCAAGTTCGTGGGTTAGTTCGTTGACTTGATGCATAACGCCAATGGCATCATCGACATCAATTTTAAAAGCGATACCGGTCCCGGGTTTACTGTCAAATTCGCCCGCACTGGCTATTTTCTCCAGAATATGACGACTTATATGTTCTTCGACTAAAAACAGTAAAACATTGCGTTGCGTTTCAAGGGTTAATCCTAAGAAGGTTTTAGGTTGGTCGATTCCCTCGCCGCGGGCATTGTTAATAACGGTCACGCCTTTGGCACCATGACGACGCGCCGTATCGAGTACGGTCTCTGTTTTGTCATCTTCGACAAAGGCAATAATTAATTTGAAGTGCATGATATAACCTCGATATTAACAGGAAGATTTACGACGGTTCAGCCAGTGGGAAATTTGGGCATAAGCTAGGACCGTCATGATAGGAAATAAACTGGCGAATGCGATGAGGCCAAAACCATCGAGTAAGGGGCTTCGTCCGGGGATAGAAGAGGCCAGTCCCAGTCCCAGTGCAGTGACTAAGGGAACAGTGACCGATGAAGTGGTAACGCCGCCCGAGTCGTAAGCCAGACCAATAAGTAACTTAGGTGCAAAAAAGGTTTGAATAATGACGGTACCATAGCCGACTAAAATGTAGAGATATAATTCGGTACCGGTAATGATTCGATAGCTACCGAGTGTAATTCCAAAAGCAACGCCGAGTGCAACAGCTAAGCGCAGACCTAATGCATGGATAGTGCCGCCAGAAATGGCCTCGGCCTTAATGGCGACAGCCATTAAGGACGGTTCAGCTAAGGTCGTGGCGAAACCAATGCTGGCGGCAAATAAATAGACCCAGCCATAAGCATACCAGGGTGTTTCGGAAGGGGAGGCGTTGGGGGCGATAAAGTCAGAGTGGGTCAGTTGTTGAGCCATGAGTTCACCCAGTGGAAAAAGTGCGCGTTCAAGACCTTCTAAAAAACAGGTGATTCCGACTAGAACGAAAACAAAACCAATCATTGTTTTTTTAAAATGTGGTATGGGCTTTCGGATAATAACAAGCTGAAAAACTAAGATGATCAGTAAAATAGGGAGAATGTCCCAGGCAGTTGCGAATAGGGTCTGGGTAAAATGATCGAGCCATTCGATCACAATAGCATCCCGTAAATCATGACAAATATTATGGGCGTGAGCGAGGCAAAAGCGATTAATCCAAAACCATCGGTCACAGGGTTTCTGCCTTTAATAGCTTTGGCAAGTCCAATGCCCAGAGCGGTCACTAAGGGTACGGTAATGGTTGAAGTCGTAACGCCGCCGGTATCGTATGCAATGCCGATGATATGCTTAGGTGCAAACGGTGTGATTACGATAATAGCCAAATAGCCGTAAATAATTAGGTGCTGTAATTTCCAACCATAGATGATTCTTAATACCCCCAGTAGTATGGCAAGACCAACCGATAATGCAACAGTAATACGAAGACCGAGAGCATACTGTAAAACGGTTGTGGTCGAGTTTTCAAGGAGTCCTTCGTTTTGGGCAATTTTGGCGGCTTCAGTGGCAATCGCAATTAAGGCCGGTTCTGCAATAGTAGTGCTAAAGCCTAAGCAAAAAGAAAAACAAAGCAGCCAGAATAGACTGCCTTTTTGAGCAAAGGCTTGCGCCATTGATTCACCAATAGGAAATAAACTTTGCTCTAATCCTTGAATGAATAACGTTAAGCCGAGCACGATAAAAAGAGTGCCGGTAATGAGATTGACGACATCGGGAATAGGTTGTTTTATGACCAGAAACTGAAAAATAAGGATTACAGTAAGCATGGGGATCAGATCCGCAAAGCTACGAAATATCTGGGTGATAAAACGGTTTCTGAATACAGCCATTAGTTGTAAGAGCCAAGAAATTATATACAGCGTTAGGTGAAATCATCCTACCACAGAACAAAAAAATAGACCGAGTATTAAAAAAATAAGGTGTAACATAAATGTAACTTATGGGTCATTAAAATGAATATGTTAAAGCTTAACCTAGCGTCTGGTTCTTAATCTATTATGTGAGGGAGTTTTGAGATAATGTCGACGCCAAGCGTTAGCATACGTGGCCGCATTGGCTGTATAAAAAATAGAAATTTAATATGTTTAGAGGGTTAGTTTTTCTGGTTGTAAATTGAAAACTGTATTATTAGCCCCAATATCTAACCATGAGATAGGATTTTAATAGGGCATGTTATGCAATTAGATAAATTAACAAGCAAATTTCAAGAGGCGTTGGCGGATGCGCAGGGGCTGGCTATGGCGGGAGAAAACCCGGCTATCGAGGCGGTCCATGTGTTGGAAGCGTTGTTAAATCAGACGGGTGGGAGTCTCTTGCTGTTATTTAAAAAAGTGCAAGGAGATTTTGATTTACTGCGTTCATTAATAACATCTGAATTACAAAAACTACCGACGGTAACCGGTTCCAATAGTGTTGTCTCAGTTTCCCATACGTTGAGGCAGGTACTGAATAGTGCTGATGAATTAGCACACCAGTATCAGGACAAATATATTTCCAGTGAGATCTTTTTGTTAGCGCTTTATGACGATAAAAACGTGTTACGGTCCATTTTAGAAAAATCTGATTTTCCACGGTTGGCGCTAGAAGGTGCGATTCGGGAAATTCGTAATGGCCAAGTTGTGACCGATCAAAATGCTGAAAATCAGCGTCATGCCTTACAAAAATATACCTCAGATCTGACTGAGTTGGCTGAACAGGGGAAGCTGGATCCTGTTATTGGGCGAGATGATGAAATACGCCGAACGATACAAGTTTTGCAACGTAGAACAAAAAATAATCCGGTTTTGATCGGTGCGCCGGGTGTTGGGAAAACAGCTATTGTTGAGGGTTTAGCGCAACGCATTATAAACGGGGAAGTGCCAGAAGGGTTGAAGGGTCGGCGTGTTTTATCGCTCGATATTGCCGCTTTAGTTGCCGGCGCGAAGTTTCGCGGTGAATTTGAAGAACGTTTAAAAGCAGTTCTGAAAGATGTTTCTAAACAAGAAGGAAATATCATTATTTTTATTGATGAGTTACATACCATGGTGGGGGCAGGGAAAGCAGAAGGGGCTATGGATGCGGGGAATATGCTTAAGCCAGCGTTGGCCAGAGGAGAGTTGCATTGTGTAGGTGCGACAACCTTAGATGAGTATAAGCAGCATATTGAAAAGGATTCAGCATTGGAGCGCCGATTCCAAAAGGTGTTGATTGAAGAGCCTTTAGTTGAAGATACCATTGCAATTTTACGTGGTCTAAAAGAGCGTTATGAGGTGCATCACAGCGTGACGATTACGGATCCTGCCATTGTTGCGGCCGCCACATTATCTCATCGTTATATAACTGGTCGTCAATTGCCTGATAAGGCCATTGATTTAATCGATGAAGCAGCGAGTCAAATACGATTGGAAATGGATTCTAAACCTGAGTCAATGGATAAACTGGAGCGTCGCCTTATTCAGTTTAAAATTGAAAAAGAAGCGTTAGCAAAAGAATCTGATGAGGCTTCTCATAAGCGTTTAGCGACTCTGGATGAGCAGGTTTATGATTTAGAAAAGCAGTTTTCTGATTTGGAAAAAATTTGGAAAGCTGAAAAAGTATCTTTGCAGGGCTCAGCTACGATTAAGGAAAAATTAGAGAAAGCCCGGTTAGAATTAGAAGTCGCTAATCGTAGTCATGACTTTGCCCGTATGTCAGAGTTGCAGTACGGTAGTATTCCGCAATTGGAAAAAGAGCTCAATTATTTTGATAATGCCGAAAAACAGCCGCTCACCTTATTAAGAAATAAGGTAACCGAATTGGAAATTGCTGACGTAGTTGCTAAATGGACGGGGATCCCTGTTGCTAAGATGATTGAAGGCGAACGTGAAAAATTACTTCGGATGGAGCAAGCATTAGCAGAGCGTGTTATTGGCCAACGAGAAGCATTAACGGCAGTCAGTCATGCGATAAGACGATCACGATCAGGTCTCTCAGAACCTAATCGTCCTAATGGATCTTTTCTTTTTTTAGGGCCTACTGGTGTGGGTAAAACAGAGTTATGCAAGGCCTTAGCCGCGTTTTTGTTTGATACTGAAGAGGCGATTGTTCGTGTTGATATGTCTGAATTTATGGAGAAACACAGTGTTGCCCGTTTGATTGGTGCCCCACCGGGCTATGTCGGTTATGAGGACGGTGGTTATTTGACGGAAGTGGTTAGAAGAAAACCTTACGCTGTGATTCTGCTGGATGAAATTGAAAAAGCCCATGTGGATGTTTTTAATGTGTTACTTCAGGTTTTAGATGAGGGGCGTTTAACTGATGGGCAAGGGCAAACAGTTGATTTTCGTAATACGGTAATTGTTTTAACGTCTAATTTAGGATCAACGCTGATTCAGGAATACACCGATGATGAAAATTATTCCGAAATGAAAAAAGCAGTAATGGCTGTGGTTGCTGAAAATTTCCGTCCTGAATTTATTAATCGCATTGATGAGACGATTGTTTTTCATTCCTTAGGAAAAGAGCAAATAAGAGCGGTTACAGCAATACAAGTAAATCTCTTAATTGCTCGATTAGCAGCAATGGGTATTGAATTAGTTGTGTCGGAGCGAGTATTAGACCATTTGGCAACCTCAGGGTTTGATCCTGTCTATGGTGTCAGGCCATTAAAGAGAACCATTCAAAATCAACTTGAAAATAGCTTAGCAGAGCAATTGTTAGCAGGTGTGTTTGCTGCCGGAGATGTGATCAATTGTGACTTTATAGACGGTCAATATTCGTTGATTAAGCATTAACCTATTCGTTTAATATTGGGGTTTAATAAACTTTTTTATGGCATCATTTAGTTATATTCCATAATCTGTTAATAGGGTTTTATTTTAAGGTAAGGGGAATTTATGAATTCTGCCAAAATATTGGTGGTTGAAGATGAGGAGCCTATTCGGCAAATGTTGCTCATAGTGCTAGAGAATGCCGGCTTTGATGTTCAATGTACTCAGGATGTGCGTGAAGCGCGGGAATCTATAGCAGAGTCTATGCCTGATTTGATCTTGTTAGATTGGATGTTGCCAGATATTTCAGGGGTTGATTGGTGTCGTCAGCTTAAAAGAGATTTATCCTTAAAAGAATTGCCGGTTATTTTGTTAACAGCCAGAGGGTCGGAGGAAGACAAGGTGAGGGGGCTTGAAGTCGGTGCTGATGATTACATGACAAAGCCTTTTTCGCCGAGAGAAATGGTGGCGAGGATTAAGGCTGTACTCAGGCGTACAGGAAAATCATTTACTAAGACTAAAGTTGTGGTGAATGACTTAATATTAGATACGGATCGTTATCAATTGTCGTACCAAGGCCGTGATGTTCCCGTCAGCCCAACCGAGTTTAAATTAATGCAGTTTTTTATGACCCATCCTGGGAAAGTCTATAACCGAACACAATTGCTTGATAATGTTTGGGGGCGTACGGCGTATATTGAGGAGCGTACGGTAGATGTGCATATTCGACGCCTTAGAAAGGTGTTGTCCGAGCATGGTTGTGGTGACTTAGTAAAGACAGTGCGAGGGTTTGGTTATCGTTTTTCATCGTAGTGTGGTTTTATGAGTTTTTGGGTGTCGGCCATTGTTGAATTGCTCGCTTATTTATTAATTGCAGCATTATTTAGTTTAATGTGGGGGCACTTTTTTATTTGGGCCTTTGGGGCATTGTTAATACTTTTATGCCACCAGTTCTGGCAATTGTCAATTTTAGTGAAAAGGCTCGATGCCTACAAAATAAAAGGCATGCCGAACTCTAAAGGTGTTTGGTATTGGGTCTATTTTTATTTGGGCAGGGTTCATCAGCGCCATCGTCAAACCAAAAAGCGGCTTGGAAATTTACTTAACCAGTTTTATAAATCAACGGCCACCTTACCTGATGCCGCTATTGTGCTTAATTTAGATGATGAGATTGAGTGGTTTAATGATTCGGCCAGAGAGCTTATTGGGTTAAAGAAGAAAAATTTAGGTGCTCATGTTTTAAGTGTTGTCAATCACCCGTTATTAGTAAATTATTTGAGCACCAGAGATTTAAGTGAAACGGTTGTTATTACCTCGCCGGTTAATAAAGGGATCTTTTTAGAGTTCAGGTTTCTGGTTCATAATAATGACCTGCGGTTATTATTAGCTCAAAACGTAACTAAATTAAAGAAAGTTGAAGATGTGCGGCGTGATTTTATAGCGAATGTATCGCATGAGTTGCGAACGCCTTTAACTGTTATAAAAGGTTATGTGGAAACCCTTCAAGATACCGATGATGGGGCATCAACTTTTCTGACTGACAGTTTTTCTAGAATGGCGCAGCAGACCTCGCGAATGGAGGGGTTGGTTGAGGACTTGCTTTTATTAGCACGCCTTGAATGTAAACCTGACGAGGATATTGAATCGCTAGAATTGCTTGATTCTATTGATGTGTCAGAGGTGCTTGCCCGTTTGTGTCTTTCGGGCGATGGTATTGATACGTTAGATTCTCGGCTAAATTTATCGCTTCAGTCAGGGTTGAAGATTCGGGGTAAAGCCAAAGATCTGGAGAGTGTTTTTACCAACATGATCGTTAATGCGATGAAATACTCCGATGAAGATTCAAAAATTGATATTAGTTGGAAAGTGGTTTCGAGCGGCGTTAAGTTTGAGGTGCAAGATTATGGCGATGGTATAGCAGAGGAGCATATTCCACGGCTAACAGAACGTTTTTATCGGGTTGACGTGGGGCGTAGTCGTGAAAAAGGCGGAACAGGCTTGGGGTTGGCTATCGTTAAGCATGTGTTGGCTAATCATGATTCTAAATTAATAATTACCAGTAAAGTAGGAGAAGGGAGTCGATTCAGTTGTATTTTTCCGCGCTCTCGTTGTTGTTAGTCGTGTAATAGCCGTTGTGTTATTCGTGCGATCAATATCATATCTATGGCATAATTAAGTTTTTTTAATGCTTTTATAAGGTCACGAGGGGACTTATGCCAGTCGATATATTATTAACCGTTATCGCAACGTCAGTTATTCAGTCAATCTTTGGCGTGGGTGTTTTGTTGTTTGGAACGCCGTTGTTATTGTTATTGGGTTATGATTTCTTAGATGCATTGATTACTCTTTTGCCTATTTCTATTGCAATTAATTCATTCCAGATTCTTAAACACTATAGTCATATTGATATTGGTTTTTATAAAAATGTCTTGATTTATACCATTCCATTTGTGGTGTTATTTTTATTTATTGTTACGGCTGCCAAAATTAATATTGGCTTTTTAGTCGGGTTGTTTTTAATTTTTGTTGCGTTAAAAAGCTATTCAGAAAAAGTTGAGAAAATGATGGTATCTCTGGTTGGATATGAGAAAACTTATTTGGCCGTCATGGGTATTGTTCATGGTTTAACAAATCTCGGTGGATCGTTATTGACGGCGATTGTGCATGGGAAGCAATATCAAAAGGATATGACGCGCGTTACGGTGGCAGTTTGTTATGCGACCTTTGCCGTTTTTCAGATTGTAACGTTGTTCTTTTTAGTGGACAGTTATGAGTTGTCATACAGTAATAATATGGCCTTTTTGCATGTTGGAGTCATTATGTTTTTGTTAACCGAAGAGGTTGTTTATCAGAAGATTGATAATGACAAGTACAGTAAAATTTTTGCCGCCTTTTTGTTTGCTTCAGGACTTGTGTTAGCTATTAAATCTTTTTAATAGTGTAAGGCTGTGTTTTTTAGTAGTTTTAGGCTGGCTACGGGCTGTTTTTTATTGTTATTTACGACAGGTGTTAGTGCTTTTAGCTATACCATCTCGGTTTCTGAGCAGGCATTGCAAGATCATTTATCTGCAATTAAACCGATGGAGAAACGCAGTCATTTATATCGCATTAGTTTAAGTTATCCGCAGGTAGATCTTATTGAGGGGAGTGATCGCATTCACTTCTCAATTCAAATTTCGTTGAGTATTTTGGGTGCGATTCAGAGTCAAGGACTTGTTAAAGTTTCTGGAAAAGTTGAATACAACCCTGAAACGAGCCAGTTCTTTTTGATTCAGCCAACAGTGGAGGCTATTGAAATAGCGCATATGCCTATCGCCACGGTTGAGAAAATTCAAGCAGTTATTCAAAAGATTGTCGGCAAAGCGTTGACTAAAGTGGAGCTTTATCAATTACACGATCGGGATGTTAAGCAAAAAATGCTTAAGGCTGTTTTACAGTCTGTTGTCGTTAGTCAGGATGAGCAGTTACTCATCACGCTAAAAGCCTTCTAGCCGGAAACGTACCTAAAATAATTGCATGGACTGAACCCCATGAATCTGGTGTAAATTATCAGTATTATGGCTTTTTTGTAGGATCTCTTGAGCTTATTCGTCCCGTGAATGAGAGTAAAAGTCGCCTATCTTAATGAACCAAGTTTAATAAAATCCCTGCTGCAACCGCAGAGCCAATGACGCCGGCTACATTTGGCCCCATTGCATGCATGAGCAGGTGGTTGTGTGGGTTGTTTTCAAGGCCGACTTTATTTGCCACCCGAGCAGCCATTGGTACTGCAGAAACGCCAGCAGCACCAATTAAAGGATTAATGGGTGTTTTGCTGAAAGCATTCATGAGTTTTGCCATCAGTACGCCGGTAGCGGTACCAATGCAAAAGGCAATCGCGCCTAAGGTCAGAATGCCTAATGTTTCTGGCTGAAGGAAGGATTCGGCATTAAGCTTAGAGCCGACAGCAAGCCCAAGGAAAATAGTAACAATATTGATCAGCGCATTTTGGCTGGTATTGCTGAGTCGGTCAACAACACCGCAAGAACTCATTAGGTTACCAAAACAGAACATACCAATGAGCGGTGTTGCAGAAGGCAGTAATAATGCGGTTAAGAGAATGAGAGCAAGTGGGAAAATGATCTTTTCTGTTTGGCTCACGTGCCGAAGTTGATGCATTTCAATTTTACGTTCTTCAGGCGTTGTTAGGGCGCGCATAATAGGAGGCTGGATTAACGGTACCAACGCCATGTAAGAGTAGGCGGCAACCGCAATCGCACCGAGTAGTGCAGGCGCGAGCTTTGAGGCGACATAAATCGCTGTGGGTCCATCAGCACCGCCGATGATCGCAATGGCGGCAGCATCTTTGAGGGTAAAGTCCAGTCCTGGAATAGCGTTGAGTGCTAAAGCGCCAAGAAGGGTAGCAAAGATCCCGAATTGTGCGGCGGCACCAAGGAGTAAGGTCTTAGGGTTAGCTAACATGGGGCCAAAATCAGTCATAGCACCCACGCCCATAAAAATAAGCAATGGGAAAATACCGGTTTTAATGCCGCCATATAAATAGTAAAGAATGCCACCGGTTTCGGTCATTCCGGAGCCAGGGATGTTGCTTAAAATGGCGCCAAAACCAATAGGGAGAAGTAATAGGGGTTCAAAACCTTTTTTAATGGCGAGAAAAATCAGTAAAAAGCCAACAGCCATCATAATGGCTTGGCCACTTTCTAGATTATATATTCCGGTGCTTTCCCAGAGTAAGGTCAGATTTTCCATGGCTATTTTTTAAAGATATTATTTAGATAAGGATGGTTTAGTTTTATATTTACAGGGTAATAAGGACTTGTCCGACCGCGACCGCATCGCCTTCTTTAACATGGATGGCAGAAACAGTGCCGCCAAATTTAGTTCGAATTTCTGTTTCCATTTTCATAGCCTCAAGGATTATAGTGATTTCATCTTCTGAGACGGTAGCACCGACAGTCGTATTGATTTTGAAAATATTGCCGGCCATAGGGGAGGTTATAGTTTCTCCGGAACTGACAGTTGAGGGTATTGTGGGTTCTGCGCCTGCCGCCGCGGGTTGAATATCAAAATCGGCATCACCGGGTCCGACAGCGACGTGGTAGTTTTTACCCTCGACAGTAACCGTGTAAGTTTCGATGGGGGGTTGTTCTGAAAAGGCATGGGCCTTTGCAAAAGCTTCAGGATCGGGTGCTGCCTCAAAAGCACTTGGGTTACCGCGGTTTTGGATAAACTTCCAACCGACTTGATAAAACAGGCCATCAATTAAAGCGTCTTCTTCAATGTTTTTAGCCAGTGTTACATTCTGAACTTGAGCTTTGTCTTTAACATGTTCAATGAGCTTATTCATTTCCGGTAGAATTTTATCTGCAGGACGACAAGTAATGGCAGATTCGCCGTTAAGGACGCGCTCTTGTAACGTTTTATTAACGGGGGCTGGGGTGGTGCCATATTCGCCTTTCAGGACTCCAGCAGACTCTTTTGTGATGGTTTTATAGCGTTCACCGGTGAGGATATTAATGACGGCTTGTGTACCCACAATTTGTGAGGTGGGCGTGACTAGGGGAATGAAGCCAAGGTCTTCCCGGACGCGAGGAATTTCTTCCAGAACGGCATCAAATTTATCAGCAGCGCCCTGCTCTTTAAGTTGGCTTTCCATGTTAGTGAGCATGCCGCCGGGCACCTGGCTCACTAATATTCGGCCGTCTACACCTTTTAAACTGCCTTCAAATTGCGCATATTTTTTACGAATATCCCTAAAGTAGGCGGCAATTTCTTCTAGCAAGGTTAAGTCCAGGCCGGTTTGAGTGGCTTGGTTTTGTAGACTGGTGACAATGGTTTCGGTGGGGCTGTGTCCATAAGTCATACTCAGCGATGAAATAGCGGTATCTACATTATCAAGACCTGCTTCAATGGCTTTAATATAAGTAGCAACGCTGAGGCCGGTTGTAGCATGGCAATGCATATGGATGGGAATATCAACGCTGGCTTTGAGTTTACTCACTAACTCGTAGCCGTCATAGGGCGTTAATAAGCCTGCCATATCTTTAATGCAAATGGAGTGAGCGCCCATATCTTCAATTCGTTTGCCTAAACTGACCCATAAATCAATATTGTGGACCGGGCTAACGGTGTATGAAAGTGTTCCTTGTGCATGTTTGTCTGTTTCCAGTACCGCGTTGACCGCGCGTTCGATATTGCGCATATCATTCATGGCATCGAAAATTCGGAAAACATCAATACCGTTGATGGCGCAGCGCTCAACAAATTTGTCGACAACATCATCCGCGTAGTGGCGATAGCCGAGAATATTCTGACCTCGGAATAACATTTGTTGCGGGGTGTTGGGCATAGCATCTTTCAGGAGTCGTAACCGTTCCCAGGGGTCTTCGCCTAAGTAGCGAATACAGGCGTCAAACGTAGCGCCACCCCAGGATTCAATTGACCAGTAGCCAACTTGATCAAGTTTTCCACAAATGGGCAGCATATCTTCTATTCGTAAGCGTGTTGCCAGAATAGATTGATGAGCATCACGTAAGGCGACCTCGGTTATGCCGATAGGTTGATTTGCTGTTGCCATACTCATTTTCCTTGTTACTGACTTAAATTTGGGTTATGTAAAAGCATTCGGATGCTTTGTTTGGTTTTGCAAATGTTTTAAATTATTTCGTGCGATAGCGGTTTACAGCAATGGTAATCGCAGCCACAATATTACTATCAATTTCTTGGTTTGTTGTCGTGGGGGCTGTCTCCGCGGGTATTGATTGGAATCGTTGTATGCAGAAGGACATGATTGAAATGCTACAAATAAGTAACACCAAAAATAAGAATACAATGCCCATGCCAAGGCCCATTAATTCCAGTCCCAAGGGGATGTTATTAGTCATTGATGTGAGTTTTATTAGTTTAAATTAAAAATATAATAAATTATATCATAGTCCCAATGGGTGTAAATAAACTGCACTACAGGGTCGATATTGTACAAAAAAATTAACCGATTTTAATAGTTTTAACGGCCATTTTATGGCCCTTAATTGCTATAAAGGGCGGCGTTATTTTAGTGTTAATAAGGTAAAGTAATCAGTAATGAGGGAATTATGTCTAAAAAACAAATGTGTGATGCAGATTGGAAGAACCAGTTAACCCCTGAGCAATACGCCGTTTGTCGTGGTAAAGGTACCGAGGCGCCTTTTGTAGGTGAATATACGGATTGTCATGATCATGGTATCTATCATTGTGCTTGTTGTGCTCAGCCGCTGTTTGATTCTGTGACAAAATTTGATTCAGGTTCCGGGTGGCCGAGTTTTTGGGATGTTTTGAATTCTGAAAATATTTGTCAAATTGAAGATATGAGTCATGGAATGCGGCGAATCGAGGTGACCTGTAAACATTGTGATGCGCATCTAGGACATGTTTTTGAAGATGGGCCTTTGCCGACGGGTCTTCGCTATTGCATTAATTCAATTTCACTACATCTGGAAAAGGCTGATGAAGAGAACTGATTTTTATCGTGAACAGGCAGAAGCGTTATTAGCGTTTATTGATGCTTCGCCAAGTCCTTGGCATGCGGTTGAGACCGTTAAGCAGCAATTGCATGCCCATGGTTTTAGCCCCTTAGATGAAAAGATTGAATGGGACTTGATGGCAAAGGGGCGTTATTATGTTGTGAGAGGGGGGTCTTCTATTGTTGCGTTTATAGTTGGTCATGAGCCTTTAGTTGAACGCGGGTTTAATATTATTGGTGCGCATACCGATTCGCCGGGTCTGCGTGTTAAACCCAATGCGAGTTCTATTGACGCTGGGTTATTAAGAGTGGGCGTTGAAGTTTATGGGAGTCCGATTTTGGCAACTTACGCTGACCGGGATTTAAGTTTAGCCGGTTGTGTAAGTTATAGGGATGAGGACGGGACGATAAATAATAAGACAGTCCTGTTTGAAAAGCCGTTATTGAGGCTGCCAAATTTGGCGATTCACATGAATAATAAGGTGAATGACGAGGGGTTAAAGTTAGATAAACAAACAGCGTTACCGCTAATATTGGCAACAGTCGAAGATGTGTTGCCAGAATCCTTGCAGTTTAAAGAATTAATTGCGGCTCAATCAGGGCTATGTGGGTCTGCCATTTTATCTTGGGAGCTTTGCAGTTATGATACGCAGCAGGGAACATTGTGGGGCCTGAACGATGAGTTTCTAGCAAGTTCTCAATTAGACAATTTAGCGTCTTGCCATGCCGCAGTTGCCGCATTTTTAAATGATGAGGTGATGGCGTCATCGGCAACGAAAGTTTGTGCTTTTTTTGATCATGAAGAGATTGGTAGTGAAAGCACCAAAGGGGCCTCCGGGAGTTTTTTACCGGATGTCTTGATGCGCATAGGCGAGTCAATGTTAGCCGGTAAAGAAAGTTATTTTAGGGCTTTAAGCCAAAGTTTTATGATGAGTGTGGATATGGCACATGCTTACCAACCCAGTTTTTCCTGGGCTTATGAGCCGAAACATCGTGTCAGCGTCAATAAGGGACCCGTTATAAAAGTGAATGCTAATCAGCGTTATGCGACGGACAATATTGCTGAAGCCATGTGTGTCGATTGGTGCCATCAGGCGGGTGTGCCGGTGCAGAAATATTCACATCGAACCAATTTAGGTTGCGGGAGCACGATTGGTCCAATTGTTTCAGCTAAATTAGGCATACGGTCTGTCGATTTAGGGAATCCCATGTGGGCGATGCACAGCCTGCGAGAGAGTGCGGGGGTGAATGATCACGGCGACATGATTAAGATGATGCGGCAATTCTTCCAGCATTAACCGCAGTCTGTCGTTGTTAAAACAGCATTGACGGTTAATGGTGTGTCAGGTTACAGGGGGGCGTTAAGTTAGCGCTTTGAAGCCAATGTCGGTTCGATAATACATTTGCTCCCAGTGTATGGTGCTCACTAATTGATAAGCATTGGTTTGGGCATCGCTTAGGTTGTTACCTAAGGCACAGGCACAAAGAACGCGGCCACCTGCCGTGACTGTTTGGTTCTTTTCTAAACAAGTACCCGCGTGGAATATTTTTTGCTCGGGTGTCGTTGCTGAGTTCAGTCCTTCAATAATATTGCCTTTTTTGTAGCTTTCGGGATAGCCGCCTGCAGCGAGAACGACCCCTAAGGCGGGTCGCTCATCCCAAACGGTTGTTTTTTCGTGTAGACGATGGTCTAAAGCGGCTAAACACAATTCAACTAAATCGCTTTGTAATCGCATCATAATAGGTTGGGTTTCAGGGTCGCCAAAGCGGCAATTATATTCCAGAACTTTTAAAGTGCCGTTTGGGCTGATCATTAAACCGGCGTATAAGAAACCGGTATAGGGCATGCCGTCAGCAATCATCCCATCTAATGTGGGTTGAATGATTTCATCGAGAACCCGTTGGTGTATTTCTGGTGTCACTAAAGGGGCCGGAGAATAGGCGCCCATGCCGCCTGTATTCGGACCCAAGTCGCCGTTATTGAGAGCCTTGTGGTCTTGAGAGGTCGCCATGGGGAGGGCGGTTTTACCGTCAGCGATAACAATAAAGCTGGCCTCTTCACCCGGTAAAAATTCTTCAATAACAACACGATGACCCGCTTCGCCAAAAGCATTGCCGGCTAGCATATCTTGAACGGCAGTAATGGCCTCTGATTCAGTCTGGGCAACGATAACGCCTTTTCCAGCCGCGAGTCCATCGGCTTTAACTACAATAGGGGCGCCTTTTTTCTGAATATAACGGATTGCTGAATGAATATCGGTAAAGGTTTGGTATTCGGCCGTAGGGATGTCATGGCGGGCCATAAAGTTTTTACAAAAGGTTTTCGAGCCTTCTAATTGCGCTGCTGCCGCATGGGGGCCAAAACAGTTAAGCCCCATTGCTTGAAAGCGGTCTACAATGCCGGCAACAAGGGGAACCTCAGGGCCAATAATAGTCAGGGCAATGTTGTTTTTTTGTGCGAAGATGATTAAAGCATCAATATTTGTTGCGTCGATGGTTACATTTTCTATGCCGGGTTCAAGGGCTGTGCCAGCGTTTCCGGGGGCAACATAAACGGTGTTGGCTTGTTCTGATTGACGGGCCTTCCAGGCTAAAGCATGTTCGCGGCCACCGCCTCCTATGATTAGAATGTTCATGAGTAACGTTTATCTGTTGAGTATGAATGTGTCAGTTGGGGGCTAGAATCAGTGTCTGAAATGCCGCATAGCGGTAAAGACCATGGTCATATTATGTTCATCCGCAGCGGTAATTATTTCTTCATCCCGAATGGATCCGCCGGGTTGGATGACTGCGGTAATCCCAGCTTCTGCAGCTGAATCAATGCCGTCTCTGAATGGGAAGAAAGCATCTGAGGCCATGGCTGAACCTGCGACTTCTAAGTTTTCATCAGCGGCTTTAATGCCGGCAATCCGTGCTGAATAAACACGACTCATTTGTCCAGCGCCAACACCAATGGTTTGTTGATTTTTGGCGTAAACAATAGCATTAGATTTAACAAATTTAGCGACATTCCAGGCAAAAATCATATCGTTAAGTTCTTCTTGGGTCGGTTGTCGTTTGCTGACAACGGTAATGTCTTTGGCAGTAATTTGACCTATGTCATTATCTTGAACCAGTAGTCCGTTGGTTACACGTTTGAAATCATAACTGGGGGGAGATTTTAGTGGCCATGAGCCTGTTTCCATGACGCGAACATTAGGCTTTGTTTGCAGAATAGTACGGGCGCCATGGTCAAGAGAAGGGGCGATAATGACTTCGACAAATTGTCGTTCGATAATTGTTTTTGCGGTGAGTTCGTCTAGGGGTTGATTGAAAGCGATAATTCCGCCAAATGCGGAAGTGGGGTCTGTCTGGTAAGCACGGTTGTAACTTTCAAGTAGGTTCTCTGCAATGGCAACGCCGCAAGGGTTAGCGTGTTTGACAATAACGCAAGCGGGTAAGTTGGTAAAAGATTTAACGCATTCCAAAGCGGCATCAGCATCGGCAATATTATTATAAGATAATGCTTTTCCTTGCAGTTGTTGGGCTGCGGCCAGAGTCCCTGAGGCGGGGTTGGCTTCACAATAAAAAGCTGCCTTTTGGTGAGGGTTTTCACCGTAACGCATGATTTGTGACTGCTTAAATTGCAGATTTAGATTTTCAGGGAAGGGATTGTTATCTAGGTTGTTTAAATAGCCTGCTATAGCGCTGTCATAGTGGGCGGTATGCTCAAAACTCTTACGGGCCAGTTTAAAACGGCTTTCCTGTGATAGCGCCCCTTTATTTGTGGTGAGTTCATCGACAGTGTTTTGATAGTCGGTTGGGTCTACGATAACTGAAATGCTGGCATGATTTTTAGCAGCAGCGCGAATCATGGTTGGGCCGCCAATATCTATATTCTCTATGGCTGTTTCAAAAGAACAATCGGGGTTTGCTATGGTTTGTTGGAAGGGGTATAAGTTAACCACAACCATATCAATAGGGAGAATGCCATGTTCTGCCATAACCTTGTCATCGATGCCGCGACGGCCTAATATGCCGCCATGAACCTTGGGGTGTAATGTTTTTACACGCCCGGACATCATCTCAGGAAAGCCGGTATAGTCGGAGACTTCAGTCACGGGAATACGGTGTTCAGTCAGTTGCTGGGCAGTGCCGCCGGTACTGAGTATTTCAATTCCCAGATTATGCAGTTGGCGGGCAAAATCAATAATGCCGGTTTTATCAGATACGCTAATGAGCGCACGGCTTATTCTAAGGTCCATAATGTCAGTGTTGAGTTCAGTTAAAGTAAGGTTAGGAGATACGGTATTGGGCGATTTTTTTACGCAGTGTACTACGACTGATGCCGAGTATTTTAGCCGCTTTAGATTGGTTGTAACCGGCTTGTTCTAAAGTAACTTCAAGCATTGGTTTTTCTACTTCTCGAATGACAATAGTGTAAAGTTCGTCATTTTCATGGTCACTTAGGTGTTCAAAATAGTCCATAACTGCTGTTCTGACATGCGTGGCTAAGGGTGTTGCATTGCGTTGCGTCATGTTATTGGTCTCACTATCTTTGCTTGGGTTAGTCATGATTAATCGCTAAATAATTCGAATGCATTATTAACCCAATGCATTTGTTCTGTGGGAACGAGTGCTTGATTAATTTTATGCTTCAAGGTGTTAGGAATGAGTCCAATAGGGTTGAAGTACCAGTTAATATGTTTACGGGCTATTTGAACGCCCATTTTATCACCATAAAAGAGGTAAAGCGCCTCTAGATGTTGCTGTAAAGTGATTTGTTTTTCTGCCAAAGAGACAGGAGGCAGCAGTTCACCATGGTTTAGGTAATGGTTTATTTCGGTAAAGATCCAGGGCTGCCCCTGTGCGGCACGACCAATCATAACCGCATCGGCTTGAGTGTAGTCTAATACTGCTTTGGCTTTTTGGACACTATTAATATCACCGTTGGCAATAATAGGTATTCGGCTCTGCGCTTTAATTTTTTTGATAGTGTCGTACTCAGCATTACCGGAAAAGCGACAAGCACGGGTTCTGCCATGGATAGTGAGGGCGGAAACACCTGATTCTTCGGCGATTTTTGAAATTTTAAGCGCATTACGGTTTTCAGTATCCCAACCGGTTCTGATCTTTAAGGTGACCGGCAATTTAACGGCTTGAACAACCGCATCAAGGATCTTGCCGACCAGTGCTTCGTCTTTTAGTAAGGCTGAGCCTGCGGCCACGGCGCATACTTTTTTAGCAGGACAACCCATGTTGATATCAATGATTTGAGCGCCCTGATCCGCATTGTAATGTGCCGCAACTGCCATTTGCTTCGGGTTTGTTCCTAGAATTTGAACGACTCGCGGTTCTGTTTCACCGCTGTGGTTGCTTTTTAGCTGGGTGCGGTAATGGTTTCGTAGGTTGGGGTTGGACGATACCATTTCAGAAACAGTCAGACCCGCACCGAAATTCTTGCAGAGTTGCCTGAACGGGCGATCTGTTACGCCCGCCATCGGGGCTAAAAAAAGATTGTTTTTTAATTGGATGGAGCCGATTTGCATAACGAATCCTAAAATTTCAGAACGAGATTATACTGTTAATCAATACTTATTAGTAGTGTCTATGATAAAACGCAGAAAAGAGTATCGCTTTAATAGCTAGGATAAGGGCATTAAAGTCTCTAAAATACAGGAAAGTGCTATTATTTGGTTCTAAAAGACAATGATATGGACAATTGTGGCTAATTTAGGCAGAATGAACCATCGGGGCAGTTAGCTCTAAGTTTAAATGAATAATTGAGGATGAAATAAGCGATTAAATGGCAGCGATAACCGTAATTAATGGGCCTAATCTTAATCTTTTAGGGACTCGAGAGCCTGAGTTATACGGTCACGCAACGCTTGCAAGTATTCAGAGTGACCTTGAGGTATTAGCGACACAACTCGGGCATGCGCTTAAGTTTCATCAAAGCAATGCAGAACATGAAATTATTGATTTAATCCATCAGGGGAGGGCTGGCGGCGTTGATATGTTTATTATTAACCCGGCTGCATTTACACATACCAGTGTGGCAATTCGTGATGCTGTTTTAGCTGTTCAAATTCCTTTTATAGAAGTTCATTTGTCAAATGTGTACGCTCGGGAAACTTTTAGGAAACACTCTTATTTCTCAGATATAGCCGAGGGGGTTATTTCTGGGTTTGGCGAAAACGGCTATCATATGGCCTTAACGGCCGCTCATCAAATTTTACTCGCGAGATAAGGTAATGGATATTAGAAAAATAAAAAAATTAATCGAAATAATTGAAGAATCGGATATTGCTGAATTCGAGATTACTGAAGGTGAGGAATCCGTTCGCATCAGTCGGTATTCAGCCAATGCTGTGGTAGCAGCACCGGTTGTGGCAGCTCCTGTGGCAGCTCCTGTTGCGGCTCCTGTTGCGGCGCCATTAGTGAGTGAGAGCCAGCAACAGCCAGCTGCTGATGACTATGCAGGTCATGTTGTGAAGTCACCCATGGTGGGTACTTTTTATGCGTCAGCTTCACCGGGCTCAAAAGTTTTTGTGAATGTGGGACAGAGAGTTAGTGAAGGTGAGACCCTGTGTATTATCGAAGCCATGAAGATTTTAAACCAAATCGAAGCGGAAGCCAGTGGTACGATTACCAAAATTTTGGTTGAAAATGCACAAGCCGTTGAATATGGACAGCCGCTTTTTGTGATTGAATAACACGTGTTTTTAATAAACCGTATTTAAATAGATAAAAAACAATGTTTGATAAAATCGTTATTGCTAATCGGGGCGAAATTGCGCTGCGAATTTTACGTGCCTGTCGCGAGCTAGGCGTTAAGGTGGTCGCTGTGTATTCTGAAGCAGACAGAAATTTAAAGCATGTTCGGTTAGCCGACGAGTCTGTTTGTATTGGCCCTGCCCCCTCGAGTGAAAGTTATTTGAATATTCCTGCGCTGATTAGTGCGGCGGAGGTGACCGATGCGGAAGCTATTCACCCGGGTTATGGTTTTTTATCTGAAAATGCTGCGTTTTCAGATAAAGTAAAAGAGAGTGGTTTTGTATTTATTGGGCCTGATGGCGATACTATTCGTCAGATGGGTGACAAGATTGAGGCAAAGCGTGCAATGCAAGCAGCTAATATACCTTGTGTTCCCGGGAATGGTGATCCTTTAACAGCGCACGCTGAAACGAATTTAAAAATGGCTCGGGAAATTGGATACCCGGTTATTATTAAAGCGGCAGGTGGTGGTGGCGGTCGTGGTATGCGTACGGTCCATACGGAAGCCTCGTTGTTAAATGCTATTTTATTAACCAAGACTGAAGCAGGCACGGTGTTTGGTAATGATACGGTCTATATGGAGAAGTTTCTTGAAGACCCGCGCCATATCGAGTTCCAGATTTTAGCCGATATGCACGGCAATGCCATTCACCTCGGTGAGCGCGATTGTTCAATGCAACGGCGCCATCAAAAAGTAGTCGAGGAAGCGCCAGCTCCGGGCATTACAGAAGAGCAACGTAAAATGATGGGGGAGCGTTGTGCTAATGCTTGTATTGAGATTGGTTACCATGGTGCCGGGACTTTTGAGTTTTTGTATGAGAAGGGCGAGTTCTTTTTTATTGAAATGAATACCCGTATTCAGGTTGAACATCCGGTCACTGAAATGGTCACCGGTGTGGATCTTGTTAAAGAACAGTTACGTATTGCAGCCGGTGAGCCCTTGTCGATTACCCAAGATGAGGTTAGATTAACGGGGCATGCCATTGAGTGTCGTCTCAATGCGGAAGACCCTAAAACATTTATGCCTTGCCCCGGGACTATTGATACACTTCATTTTCCGGGTGGACCGGGTATTCGTTGTGAAACCCATCTGTACTATGGTTATACGGTGCCGCCGCATTATGATTCAATGATTGGTAAATTGATTGCGCATGGGGATAATCGGGATAGTGCCATTGCCAGAATGCGGACAGCTTTGGAAGAAATGATTATCGGTGGGATTAAAACAAACATACCTTTGCAGCGTGAGATAATGGCAGATAATGCTTTTGCTGTCGGTTCTCAAAACATTCACTACCTGGAAAAAAAGCTAGGAATGTAAATCAGTTAATTTTATTGACGGCAGTGGCTAGAATAATTTTCTTTCACGCTACTTACTCTATGGTTAAGGCGCGTTCATGAGTTGGAAACAGTTGTCTGTTATCACGGATCAGCAGCATGCCCCGGCGTTATCGGATCTTTTTAGTCAGTTGGGTGCAGTGTCGGTTACTTATTTGGACGCGCTTGACGAGCCTATTTATGAGCCTGAGCTGGGGGAAACAAAGATCTGGGAACAAACGCGAGTGGTTGCGTTATTCGAGATGTCTGTTCATGCAGAAGTTGTAGAACTTTTGGTGGGTCAACAATTTCCTAGGTTTTCATTAAAAGACTGGCGACTGGATATTTTACAAGACCAAGTTTGGGAACGAACATGGATGGCGCATTTTAAGCCGATGTTGTTTGGTGATCGGCTGTGGGTCTGCCCCAGTGGGTCTGAGCAAGAGTCGCCCGAAACAGTTTGTATGACCTTAGACCCAGGACTTGCCTTTGGGACGGGGACGCATGCTACAACGGCCTTGTGTTTAGAGTGGCTGGCGCGCTATGACTTAAAGGACAAGACTGTTCTTGATTATGGCTGTGGTTCGGGCATTTTAGCGATTGCGAGTGTGTTGCTGGGAGCTAATCATGTTGCTGCAGTGGATATTGATACACAAGCGATTACCGCGACGAAAAATAATGCAGCCAAAAATAATATTGACTCGAAAATAGATTGTTATTTGCCCGATGATTGCCCAGCGATTCAGGCTGATATTGTTGTTGCCAATATTTTAGCTAATCCCTTGATTGAAATGGTTCAGCCAATTTTAACATTACTAAATTCTGGCGGGCATATAGTGCTTTCAGGGATTCTTAGTGAGCAGGCAGGTCATGTTATGGAAGCCTACAGTCCCTTTTGTCAGTTGCAGGAACCTGTTTATGAGGGTGATTGGTGTCGTATTGTAGGAATTAAACTTTAGTCTGAATGAATCAATTCTTGTAATTCCAATAACGATATCTCACCGGCATGGGATTTTTGGATTATGTCATTTTCATTAATAAAAACAGTAAAAGGTATGGCGTTGACATGATTGCCCATTTCCTTAGAGAGAGCGATGCCATCATCGCCGGCGATTAAGACGGGAAAGTTAACAGGGTAGTCTTCCAGAAAAGACTGAACGGATTGTTTGTCCTCAATAGCAATACTGATAACCTGTACATCGTCGTAGGCTAAATTCTTTTGCAGTGCTATCAATGCAGGTATTTCTTTACGACACGGTGGGCACCAGGTCGCCCAGAAGTTGATGACTCGCTTTTTTCCACTCCAGTCAGCGAGTGAGCGTGGCGTATCCGATAAATCCGGTAAGACTATCTTTGCGAGTGGAGGTGCTGTTTCAGGCGCAGGGGAAGAAAAAAAGTGTTGGCTTGAAAGGCCCAGTAAAAGAGCGGCAATAGCAATACTCATTAAGGCCATGCGGGATTGGAACAGAGACATTTATCGGGCTTGTTTTACGTGGTTTAAGAAATCATCGGCTGCTTTATAGCCGACTAGACGTAAATGTTCTTGTTCATTTTTATCGGCATCAAAAAATAAGATGGCGGGGGGGCCAATCAAATTAAAGTGTTTTAATAAAGCATTGTCATCGGCAGTCATAGCGGTTACATCTGCTTGTAACAACATAAACTGAGAGAGTTCTTTTTGTACGGCGTTATTAGAGAAGGTATAGGCTTCCATTTCTTTACAGGAAATACACCAGTCAGCATAGAAATCCAACATGACCGGTTGTTGTTGCTGTTGTGCCTGAGATAGTTTTTGGTTCAGTTCGTCTAGAGAAGTGATGCGCTCAAAGGTAAGGGAATGCTCGGGTGTTTTTGTCGCTTGATTAAAATGATTCAAGGGTTGTAAAGGGTTAGTGCTGCCTGTTGCAATACCAATGATCAGGATAATACCGTAAACCAGCATGATTAAACCCACCCCTTTCCACAGCTTTTTCCAGCCGTTACTGGGGTGCGGCAGTGGTTCTATTGCATTCATGTAAATAGCTGGAATAATCAGTAGAGCAGCCCAGAGTGCCATCATAATAGAAGCTGGGAGGATGCGGTCGAGCATCCAGGCGGCAACGGCGAGCATAACAACACCGAATATAGCTTTTGTGGTATTTAGCCATGCTCCTGTTTTGGGTAATAAAGTGCCTGCCGACGCGCCAATGGCGAGTAGTGGCATACCCATGCCAAGCCCCATTAAGAAGAGTGCTGACCCGCCGAGTAGAACGTCTCCAGTTTGACCGATATAAATTAACGCGCCGGCCAGAGGTGCTGCAACGCAGGGACCGACAACTAGCGCAGATAATGCGCCCATAATGGCGGCGCTTATAATGCCCTGGTTTTTTTGCTGATTACTGGCATTATTCAGGCGGTTTTGTAATGACTGTGGTAATTCAAGATTATAAAAGCCAAACATGGATAGTGACAAGAGAATGAATATTCCACTAAATGAGGCGATAATCCAAGGTTGTTGTAATTCAGCTTGCAGATTACTGCCAAATAATGCGGCTAAAATACCAAATGCGGTATAAGCGACCGCGCCGGCCAGGACATAACTCAACGATAAGATAAAGCCTCGCCAAGCCGTGACCGGGCCTTTTTGCCCCACAATGATGCCTGAAAGAATAGGGATCATTGGAAAAATACAAGGGGTAAAGGCTAACAGGAGCCCAAAGCCAAAAAAGCTCGCTAATATTAATCCATAGCTTTTCTCACTTAAGTTCCGAGCAATTTGATCTTGTTCAGAATAGTTGTTTGTTTCTGGTGCAATCGCTTTTTGGGTGGCATTTGATTGAATGGGGCTGGGTTCAATAGTAATGGTTTTGCTCATCGGTGGATAGCAAACACCGACCTCCGCACAACCTTGAAAACCTGCTTTTAATTCAAAAGGGGCAGGCGGGTCTATAGATTGCACAACAGGGATGGAGAAACTGAGCGCATTATGAAATATTTCAACCTCGCCAAAAGCCTCATCTGACTTGGGTATGCCATGTGGAAGGGTGTAAGCGCCCAGTTTGACATGGTTAGTATTGGGTATCGTAAGGGTTATTTTTTCCCGATAGAGGTAGTAACCCTCGGCAATTTGCCAATGAACGTTGATTGTTTTGCTGTCTAAAGATTGTGCATAAAATTTAAATGCTTGATCAGGTGGAAGCAGGTCATTATTGGTGAGTGCATAGGTTTGTTGGCATCCCAAAGTGATTAGGATAAGCGCCCAGAATTTTATGAAAGGCATGAGCGAATCCAGTTAAGGTAATCAGTTTGGCCGTGTTGTACGGGCGTGGCAATTATTTCAGGGATATCGTAGGGGTGGTTAGTTAGAATGATACGCTCAATCTCCGGGTAATGTGTTTGGTCAGTTTTAAGTAATAATAAGTGCTCTTGGTCGGTCGTGATTTTGCCTTGCCAGCGGTAAATAGATGTGATGTTGGGTACAATATTGGCGCAAGCGGCAAGTTTGTTTTCAATGACCGTCGTCGCTATTTTTTCTGCGACCTCTTTGGTGGGGCAAGTGCAATAGATGATAAGAAAATTGGAGGTCATCGGTCGTCTACATAAAAACATTTAACTGCTTATTATAAGGTGTTAGTGTGTATGAGAATCAAGAATTTTTTAGCATCATTAAATAATAAGTGAGATAAGAGTCATGAACCCTTTGAGAATTATGTTTTTAATATTTTTAATGGTCCCCTTTCTGGAAATTTATTTTTTATTAAAGATGGGTGGTCTCATTGGCGTGTTTCCAACAGTTTTGTTGGTAGTTTTTACCGCTGTTTTAGGGGCATGGATGTTGCGTCAGCAGGGTTTTGAAACATGGCAGCGTTTTCAACAAGGAATGGCCAAAGGAAAAGTACCGGCAATGGAAATGTTGGAAGGTCCTGTTTTACTTGTCGGGGGAGCCTTTTTATTAACGCCGGGTTTTTTTACCGATATTACCGGTTTTATTTGTTTAATACCGTATACCCGAAAAAAATTAGTGACTTATTTGATTGAGCGGCAATTAGTGGTCATGGCCGGTGGTGGCCCGTTTCAGCGACAAGGACAGACGCAATCGAAAGATGAAAATGTCATTGAGGGAGAATATAAGAAAGGCGATGAGTAGAGGAAGATCATCAATCAGGGCATTATTGTAAAACATTTATGTTATACAATAATGCCCTTATGAATTTTTTTGAGGCGTTGCTTTATGTCTCTAAATCCGTAGAATTCTTGCCTAAAGCGGAATAAGCAGGGCACCAACCCTTATAACCGGTAGCAATTAAGGCCAGTGCTAACAGTAATAAAAAAACACTAGCGCTTATGATGGCGATAAGAAAGGCGATGGCACCGCCATAAAGACGTATTTTTTTCTCTTTATCGCCAATATTCATTTCGGATTTTATCAATTGCTTATAGTCAAAGTTCATAATGAGATCACCTCGCTGTTATCGTGTTTGTCCTGATGTTTTTGTTAGAATACGCTGAATTTTTATAAAAATATACTGTCACGCAGATTTGCATAGGAAAAATACGTTTAATGGATGTTACTCATATAATAGAATCGTTAAATGATGCGCAGCGTCAGGCAGTTACCGCACCGTCTCAGTCAATGCTGGTATTAGCCGGGGCGGGTAGTGGTAAAACGCGTGTTTTGGTGCACCGTATCGCTTGGATGATTAAGACACAAGACCTTTCGCCACAAAGTATTTTAGCGGTGACTTTTACCAATAAGGCAGCGGCTGAAATGCGAGGCCGTATTGAGACGTTATTAGATCATCCGGTTCAGGGCATGTGGGTGGGGACCTTTCATGGATTAGCGCATCGTTTGCTTAGACGTCATGCGCATGAAGCGGGTCTCCCAGAAGCTTTTCAGGTTATTGATTCCGATGATCAATTACGGATGATAAAACGATTGTTGAAAGCATTGGCGTTGGATGAGGCACGTTGGCCACCACGGCAGGTGCAAGGCTATATCAATGCACAAAAAGAAGAGGGGCGACGAGCACAGCATATAGCGGAGAGTGGCGATTTGTATCAGCGGCAGATGTTGACCCTTTATCGTGAGTATGAGCAAATCTGTGTGCGTTCTGGGCTGGTTGATTTTGCTGAACTATTGCTCCGAATACATGAGTTGTTACGTGATAATGAGCAATTGTTGCAGTTTTATAAGCAACGGTTTTTGCATGTGCATGTTGATGAATTTCAAGATACCAATACGATTCAATATGCCTGGTTACGTTTATTGACAGAGGGTAAAAACAATTTATTTGTCGTGGGCGATGATGATCAATCTATCTATGGCTGGCGCGGGGCGAAGATAGAAAATATTTTCAGCTTTCAATCAGATTATCCGAATCATCTGGTGGTGCGTTTGGAGCAAAATTATCGATCAACCGCAAATATTCTTAACGCGGCTAATGCTTTGATTGCTAATAATCAGGGTCGAATGGGTAAAGAGTTATGGACCGATGACAGTGACGGAGAACCGATTTCTTTATATGCAGCATTTAATGAGCAGGATGAAGCTTATTTTGTTGTAGAACGGATTAAGAAATGGGTGGAATTAGGTGGGTTACGGTCTGAAGCGGCCATTTTGTATCGTTCGAATGTTCAGTCACGGTTATTTGAAGAACGATTAATGTCGGGAGGGATTCCTTACCGAGTCTATGGGGGCTTACGATTTTTTGAGCGCGCTGAAATTAAGAATGCTTTGGCTTATTTGCATCTCATCGCTAATGCAAATAATGATGCTGCATTTGAACGTGTTATTAATATTCCTAATCGAGGCATTGGTCCTAAAACAATTGAAGATCTTCGCAGTGTTGCGCGTGATGAGCGTATTTCATTGTGGCAGGCGGCAAGCAAAGTAGTAACCTCCGGTGCAGTGACAGCTAGAACGGTAAGGGTTCTGAATAGTTTTATTGATGTTATTAATAACGTGGTTGAGCAAGCGGAGGGCTTGGCGTTATATGAAAAGGTACAGCAGGTTGTAGAGCATACGGGCTTGATTGATTTTCATAAAAAAGAAAAAGGAGAAAAAGGCGAAGCCCGGGTTGAGAACTTACAAGAATTAGTGAATGCAGCGCGTCAATTTGATTATGAAGAAGATAATGCCGAAGGCCTTAACGAGTTAGATTTATTTTTGGCCCATGCCGCCTTAGAATCGGGCGAAACGCAGGGCGATCAATACGATGATTGTGTTCAGCTAATGACCTTACATTCGGCCAAGGGACTGGAGTTTAAATTAGTTTTTATTGTTGGTGTTGAAGAAGGTTTATTTCCCTCGCCCAGATCGATAGAAGACCCAGGTCGCCTGGAGGAAGAGCGTCGTCTTTGTTATGTGGGGATCACGAGAGCCATGCAAATTTTGTATTTGAGTTATGCAGAATCTCGGCGGATATACGGGCGTGATACCTATCCCACTTGTTCTCGTTTTATAAAAGAAATTCCGAGTGAGCAAATCCAGGAAATTCGAATGGGTGCAACGATTAGCCGGCCGGTTTCAGTGGCTAAGTCAGGACGTTCATCTCGTCTGCAAAAGACGGCTTTTCAGTTAGGGCAGCGTGTCAGTCATGCGAAATTTGGTGAAGGCGTGGTGTTGCAAGTTGAGGGAGAAGGAGCCCAAGAACGAGTTCAGGTCAATTTTACAGCAGTCGGCATGAAATGGTTGATGCTGGCTTATGCAAAATTAGAAGCTATTGCTTAATGAGAACGGTATTGGTTTTATGTTAGGGCTTTTCAGCACGGTGATGTAATAACCGATAAAGTGCGGGTAATACGAGTAGCGTAAGTAAGGTTGAGGAAACGATGCCACCAATGACGACAGTAGCTAAGGGGCGCTGTACTTCAGAACCGATGCCCACATTGACTGCCATGGGGAAAAACCCTAAGGACGCGACTAAGGCCGTCGTTAATACAGGGCGTAAACGGGTTAATGCGCCTTTAATAATAGCAGCATCTAAACTTAGCCCGGCTTTTCTGAGGTCGCTGATAAATGCGACCATGACGAGGCCATTGAGCATGGCAATGCCGGATAGCGCAATGAAGCCAACTGCAGCTGAAATTGAAAAAGGAATATCTCGAAAAATAAGCGCTAAAACACCACCGGTTAATGCCAGAGGTACCCCTGAAAAAATAATTAGCGTATCTTTTATAGAGTTAAGAGCTAAAAATAATAAGCCGATGATCAGTGCTAGGGTGACCGGAACGACTAGCGATAAACGCTGCGATGCAGATTTAAGTTTTTGAAAAGTACCAGCGAATTCAACCCAATAACCGGCAGGTATTTCAACAGATTGCTCAACGGCTTTTTGAACGTCCGCAACAAAGTTTCCCAGGTCCCGGCCACGAACATTTGCGGTTACGACAACACGGCGTTTGCCATTCTCACGGTAAATTTGATTGTATCCAGTCACTAATTTTAATTCAGCGAGTTCTTCTAAAGGAATATAGTCACCCTGAGTTCTGTGGATAGGAAATTTTTTTAACGCTTCCATATCTGTCCGCAGGTGTTCGGGGAGTCGTACGACAATGGGAGTGCGTCTATCACCCTCATAAAATTGGCCGGCAATGCGGCCACCTAAGGCAATGGAAAGTTGCTCTTGTATTTCTTGAATACTGATGCCGAATTGTGACAACTTGTTCCGATTGGGTAGTATGGTCATGACCGGTAGACCTGTGGTTTGTTCAATGGCAATATCTACTATGCCATCAATCAAGCGGATTGATTTTTCAATTTCATTGCCTAAAAGAATCAGTTGATCAAAATCATCGCCAAATACTTTGATCGCAAGCTCTGCACGTACACCGGCCAGTAGCTCATTGAACCGCATTTGTATCGGTTGTAAGAATTCATATCGATTTCCCGGTAAGGGCTCAACGAGGGCTGCAAGTTCATCGATGAATTGTGCTTTCGATTTATCAGGGTTAGGCCAAAATTCCCGTGGTTTTAAAATAATGAAATTATCGGCAACGCTGACTGGAACCGCGTCGGTGGCAATTTCAGCGGTTCCGATTTTGGCAAAAATACGCTCGACCTCGGGTAGGTTATTAATTTTTTCTTCTAAAAGTTGTTGTAATTGAATGGCTTGTTCGAGCGATGTTCCGGGAATTCGCAGCGCATGCATTGCAATATCTCCCTCATCTAAATTAGGGATAAATTCGCTGCCGAGTTTAGTGGCGGTATAACTGCAAAGGAGTACGAATATCGCAGCCACACTCACAACACTCCAGCGTTTATCAACAGTCATGATTAACAGTGGTTGATAACAAGCATGGGCATGCTTCATCAGTAGGCTTTCTTTTTCAATAACGGGTTTTTTAAAGAGTAAAGCGATACAGGCCGGAACTAATGTGACTGATAATAACATCGCACAGGTTAATGCAATAACAACGGTGATTGCCATGGGGTGAAACATTTTTCCTTCTACCCCAGAGAGGGTAAAGATAGGAATATAAACGGCGGTGATAATGAATACGCCAAATAAAGCAGGACGGATGACTTCTTTTGTGGCATTAAAAACGAGGGTTAAGCGCTGCTCTAATGTCAGTGTAGCACTGTTTGTGCTCAGTTTACGTAGACAGTTTTCAACAATAATAATCGCGCCATCGACAATTAAGCCAAAATCTAAGGCGCCGAGGCTCATTAGATTAGCACTGACGTTGGTATGTACCATCCCCGTTATAGTCATTAACAGGGTGATAGGAATGACTGCAGCAGTCAACAGGGCAGCCTTGACATTGCCTAGGAATAGAAAGAGGATAACAATGACCAACAACGCACCTTCGAGTAGGTTCGTTTGTAGTGTTTTAAGTGTTTTATTGACGAGCGTGGTGCGGTCATAGACGGCTGTTAGGGTGATTCCGGGAGGGAGTGTTGTTTTTATTTGCTCCAGTTTCTTGGCCACTGCATCAGCAACGATACGGCTGTTTTCACCAATGAGCATAAAGACGGTACTCATTACGACTTCTCGGCCATTTTGAGTAGCAGCGCCGGTTCGGAGTTCTTTGCCTTCGCTGATATGGGCGACTTGTTTGAGTTGTACCGGACGTCCGTTAGTTTCGGTAATTAGAATCTCGCCGAGCGTTTGTGTGCTATTAATTTGACCGGGTACTCGTAACAATAATTGCGAGCCATTGTGTTCGATAAAACCCACGCCCTGATTATCGTTATTGGCAGCAATCGCAGTAAGCAAATCGTTTTGGGTAAGTCCGTAGGCTAATAAGTTATCGGGTTCAATAGTGACTAATATTTCACGTTTAAAACCACCGATAGGATTGACTTCAACGACACCGGGAACGCGGAGTAGTTGAGGGCGGATAATCCAGTCATGGATTGAGCGAAGATCCGTGGGAGAAATAATAGAGCCATCGGCATTGACGGCGTTTGGAACGGCGTCGACAGTAAACATGAATATTTCACCCAGTCCGGTGGCAATAGGACCTAATAACGGTTCAAGGGCAGAAGGGAGGGTGCTTTTTGCCGCAATGAGCCGTTCATTAACTAATTGTCGGGCAAAATAGATGTCAGTATCATCGTTAAAAATGACAGTTATTTGTGATAAGCCGTAACGGGATAATGACCGGGTATGGTTCAGATTAGGTAAGCCTGCCATTGCAGTTTCGATAGGATAGCTTACGCGTTGCTCGACCTCTAGAGGGGTGTAGCCGGGGGCTTCGGTATTAATCACGACTTGAATATTGGTGATATCTGGGACCGCATCTATGAGTAATCGAGTGGAATTCCACAGCCCGAGTGCGATTAAAGCGACCACGCTGATAACGATTAGCGTACTGCGTTGAATGGCGAGTCGAATAATAGCGTCAAGCATGTTGGCTAATCAGTGATCGTGCGATGCGCCTGACTTTTCGATATCAGCTTTAATGATGTAGCTGTTCTTGAAAACGTATTCAGCGTTTGCTTTAAGACCGCTGAGAACCTCAGCCCAGTCGTGGGTAATCAGACCTAATTGCAGCATACGGACTTCATAGGTCTCACCAATCTTTATAAATACGACCGTCCGGTCTCGAAATGACTGTAACCCCGAGCGTTTAACCGCTA